>OLWG01000126.1_pt1 | contig 60742 bp, 62 predicted proteins | sample 1673721 | NCBI WGS metagenome assembly OLWG01 (sample SAMEA103958125, study PRJEB25191) | human gut metagenome | reverse complement strand
AACGACATTTTTCTTCCTCCCTGTCATCGTCGGTCCAAGAATTTGTCCGCACCCCCCAAATATCTTTTTAAATAACTAACTCCCATTTTAACAAAATTATAATCGCTTAAAACAATAACAACAAAACATATCACTGGACCAACAACAGAAATATATCCATCGATACAGCCAAATATAACAGTGATCAAAAGCATAACAAACTGAATAATAAACTTTTTTAAGTCAATATCAATATCTACTAATTTTTTTACATCAACAATACGAATAATCATAATTATGCAATAACTTACAGCTGTGGCTATTGCAGCACCCATTCCTCCCATCGATGGAATTAAAGTAAAATTTAAAGCTATGTTACCAATCGCACCAATTAGAGTAGAAATCATTAACATCTTATTGTTTTTAATAGCATTATAAAATGTACCAAAATAGGTACCAATACAACCAAAGGTTGCTGCAAGTAACAATAATGGTACAAACTGCCATGCAATATAAAAATCAGATTGCAACAATATTTTACATAATAATTTATTAAAAATAATTAAACTAGCACATACTAAAACACAAATATATGTATATCCTCTAAAAATATTGGAGAAAAATGATTTACTATCTTGTTCATCAATTTCCTTTGCTGTGGAATATTGCCAAGCTTGCTGAAAAATTGATGTAACCAAATTGATTATAGAAGGTAATTTGCTAGCCGCTGTGTAAATACCTGACACACCAGCACCCCAGAATAACAAAACAATATATCTGTCCGAAAGGCTATTTACCCACCAAGAGAGCATGTTTGGAATACTTGGGAGGCTATATCCTAACATTTTTTTTAATAGTTCAATATTAAAGTGAGTAAATTTCAAAAATCTATACTCGTGTGAAAGAAAAAAAGCAAGTATTCCACTGATACCATATCCAATTGAAAAAGAAAGAAGATATGCAGCAATTCCACCATGATACCATACAAGCAATACTACATTAGAAAAAACTAACAACAACGAATTGATTACTCCATATGTTGCATACCTTTTAACATGTCCTAGCCCTCTAGCAAATTGACAAGTTAATTTATAAAACGTAGTCGTTACAAACAAAATCAAAAAATAAATAGCATAATCATATCCAAAACAAAAGTACCAAGCCAAACTGATTAGAGTAACTATAATATCACCGATGATAACTATAGTCAGTGAGTTGACCAACAATGAACAGTGATCTACATCACTATCAATAGAAAAGCGATATAAAGCCTCTATAATGCAAAGCGTTGCTAAAGGTAAAACAATTTCAATTGTATTATTCAATAGTTCAGCCACACCATATTGCTTCGTTGTAAGAACAGAAGTATAAAGTGGCATTAAAAAAAATGATATTAACTTAACAAGAATATTTCCTATAGCAAATACTATGGTATTTGATGCTAGTAACTTATATTTAGAATTCATAGGTTAAACAAACTGCCTTTTCCATTTTATTATTTTTTCAAAATCAAGTCCCGTTATTTCAGTATTCCATTCTGATTCAATTATACTTTCCAGTTTATCTATATTATTTCGATCAATACATTTAAACGTGTATGACGCTGCCATTTCTTTAGCACGATAATCAATTGAAATTATTATTGTCCTGCAATGGTGCTGCATTGCAAAAATCCCACCATGCAATCTATTACCTACATAATCTATATCTTGAGACAATACCTTATCATATGCAATTAAATTTGGTGCAACAACTGTTATATTTTTTATTCCATCAAATTGTTTAATATAATTGAAGTCAGACAAACTTTGTGGCCAATAAAATAATTCATCGTAGCATCTATTCAAGATATTTATCATTTCTTGATCCCGCCTCTTGTCCGCCTCATAACTTGTTAATGTAAAAACAACTCTACTTGATTTTTTAGTAGGGATATTTGCACAGAATTCAGGGGTTAATCCCCACAACGTAGGACATCCAGTATTCCAAGCTTTAAATCCCATCTCTTCTAAAAAACATTTTGTCTTCTCATCTCTTACACTGTGAATATAATCTTGTGACAAAACTTTCTTAAATAAACGTTTGGTATATCCAGTTGTTTTTTTACTATTTATGCCAATGCCCGCTCCTATACATATCGTATCCTTTGCAATACTTGTATTTCCCATAAAAAGATTCCAAGCAGGTTCCGGTCTGAACATATTTGTATATAATATATTTGTTCCACATAAAAATTTTAAATCTGCATTAGCATATATCTGATTTTTTTTCATCAAAACATTCTGCCATCTGTAAAATGTTGGCGTATGTGTTGGAAATGTCATTATATAGTTTTCTTCAAATAATTCTGGCCAATTCTTTTTTATGGATACATTAATAATCTCATCTCCCGTATTAAGAGTGGCTACTCCTGTATCAAATAGCAAAATTGATTTCATGTATTAACCTCCTAATTCCAGAAAAATGTATATGGAACAATCGCATTCCACTCTGGTCTTAAAATAAGTAACGAAATATTGTAAATAATTACACATGTAGTTATTACAAAATACCATGAAGTTCGTTTTTGTTTATCTCTAATAAAAAAAAGAATATTTGGCACTGTCATAATGGAAAATATCCAATAATACTGTGCCATTCTATCGAGAATAGATGCACGCGTTGCAACCAATGAAAGCCCTGCTGCCACAAAGAAAAATAGCAACTGAACTTCACCATCTGAATAAAGAGATGTTATATATGTTTTTTCATCATCATTTTCTATCGATTTCTGAAATTGCTTATCTTTAATTGCCTGATAATATCCCGAAAAATAGGAAAACACAACAAACAAACCCGGAATTATCGCATTTATAAAATCTGACAAATTATTGACTGATACCGCCTCTGTGGTTAAATAATGTGAGTAGTAAATTGGAAGGTGATTAAGAGAGATATTTAAAATCGGTCCAAAGAATGCATAAACAGCCACTATACCAATTGTAACCTTTAAAATAGCACCTTTACTTATCTTCATTTGTGATAGTGGCCATGCTAGTATAAAAATAAATGCCGAAAAATGAAATGTAGTTGCTAAAATTACTAAAAGAATAAATGGTATAATATGTTTTTTTCTCAAACAAACGTATGAAACAACAATTATCGATACTGCAAGACTCTGCCTTAATCCACTAAGAAAAAAGTAATAAAATCTTAATCCCACAAACAAGAACAAACTGTATTGCCAGTTGCGTGAAAGATTAACAATCCCATAACAGATGCAAGTTATACAAATAATAGCTGTTATTAAAAACATCGCCTGATAATTGTCGAAAAATAAACTTATTATTTTATTATAGAATTGATATCCAACCTCAAATCGTGAATTTGAATCAATCAAGCTCGTCATTCTAGACAATCTATTAAAGAATTCTATATAACTTGGTGTATCATTTCCAACATATGTACTTTTAAAACCCATTAAAAGAATAAGGATAAATGCACCAAAAAATAGTTTATACTTCGATTTGCCATTTTTTGCACTTAAAAGAGCAAAAAGTAACATTATACACAAATATAGCCACATTTATTTACCCTCTTGTCTATAAATAATCTTTGCAGGCACACCTACTGCTGTACAATTATCTGGTACATCCTGTAAAACAACAGCATTGGCACCAATTCTAACATTATCTCCAATTACAATATCACCGAGGACAACTGCTCCAGAACCGATTATGCAATTCTTTCCTATTTTAGGTCCCATGGCATTTCCAAGCGTTACATTCTGATATATTTTTGTCCCCTCACCAATCGTAGAATATTGATGCAGTACGATTCCAATACCATGCACTATCTCTACATTTGGACCGATTTTTGTAGTAAAAGGAATAGAACAATTAAATTGCAAATATATGTAACGATTTATAATTTTAGCAAATACTTTTAATTTATGAAGATAGCACCATCGTTCCATTCTATAAAATTTCATTACAATGCCATAATTATATTTCTTTACCACACAATCACCTCATCTCCAAATACAGACGTTCTACTCTTTTCGCCTCATTATATATATTAAAAGGTGACTTTTCAAAATCCCAACAAGCTTTTTTTCTTTGATCAATATTTGCTGGTTCAATATTTGATAAAAATTCTATCCAACTTTCTTCTTTTAGAGGCAAAAATATGACATTTCCTATATTTACCTCTTTTGTAACAGAATCACTGACAAGGCATCTCAAGCCACAAGCTTGTGCCTCAACTACTGTTACCGGTAATCCCTCTTTTATAGAGGGTAAAAGCAATACATCTGCAGCATTTAAATAATCGTTCACACAACTAGTTCTTCCCGTAAAATGTACATACTCAGAGAGATTCTGATCCTGCAATAAACCTTCCACGGTTTCTCGTGTTGGTCCGTCACCCACAAAAAGATATCTAAGTTTACTATTTTTCTGAACTGTAGCTTTTATAACGGGAAGAAGAAATCGAATATTCTTAATAGGGCTAAAATTTGATACATGTATTACTATTGTACAGTCACTCCAGCCCAATTCCTCACGAATTGCTATACTTACACTATGGTTGTAAACATATTTTTCTGGTCTTACTGCATTTTTTATTAGTTCAACATCATGAGTCGAACAAAACTCTTTTCCGTATAAAAATTCAGCTGCTTCAGATGAACATGACCAAAAATGATTAGCATACTTACATACCCTTCTTTGAAGTAATGCATTTATTATCTTCTTTATCGGATTTGGAGATGTCATCGTTGAATGACTATGGATAATCCTGTGTGGTATACCATATTTTTTTGCATACCTTAACGTAAACTCTGTTAATGTTGGAGAATTCAAATGAACTATATCATATTCATTGCTATGCTCTTTAAAAAACAAATATACTTCTCTCCATGCTGGAAGGCATTGTTTAACAGATAAAGGATTTTTCAATATAAACACTTTGCTTCCATTATCTCTTACTAAATTCACGCAAGAATTATTTTCTGCACGTGAGCTATTATTTCCTTGAAAAATCAAAAAATCTATTTTTACCTGCTTTTTATCTATTAGACTATAAAGATTCATTATTATTGTTACCACACCAGAATCTTTATAGAGATTATCCATAACCATCAATACTTTTTTCATTGTACTCGTCTCCATAATATGTATACTGTGATAATTAATCACCACTTTTCTCGTAATTCTTCTTCTTCAATAATCCAAAATACATATTCCAACATGCATACCAAAAAGCTACTAGTGCTACTTTTTCATCACACATATGGAAAAGATCATAATGACTTTTCAGTTTTTTCCTTAATTTGTCGTGGCTAATACTCTTCTTGCGAATTCTGTACTTTGCTAGATTTTCTCTCAACAAATAGCAACAGGCGTTTTCTTTTTTATAAAGTTGCAATCGAATCGCATAATCATTATTCTTCTTAATATCTTTGATTTGAATTAAACCAAATTTCTTGGCACTGTACATCATAGTTAATTGACCGATATAATCATAGTTGTACATCTTATGTTTATTGACTTTATCTGGTCCTGTAACATAAATATTCAATGGTTTATCTTCTTCATCGATCTTTTCATACTCGGTGTAAGAAAAATCATAGCCATTATCCTTCATGAACTTTATCTGATGGTCTAACTTTTCTGGTGTCCAAAGATCATCTGAATCTAAGAAAGCAATCCACTCTCCCTGTGCTTCTCTCATGGCTTTGTTTCTTGTCAAAGCTGCACCAGAATTTTTTTCGTTGTGAAAATACTTAATTCTCTTATCTTTAAAACTCTCAACAATCTCATCTGTATTATCAGTTGAGCAATCATCTACAATGATCAATTCCCAATTTTCATAAGTTTGATTAATGACTGACTGAATGGATTCAGCTATAAAATTTGCCGTATTCCAAGATGGCATAATAATTGACACTAAACCATCTTTAATTGGCTTTACATTCTTATTCATATTCTTTCCCCAACACAGCAAACACTGTTCTGAACATTGTGGTAATCTCACCTAAAAAACTAAACTTCTTTATACTCTGCAGATTATACTTCATCTTACCTGGTAGAACTTTTTCAACATAAACTTTATCCACATCATCCGCTACATCGAGCAAATTTGCTTCATCCTTATATCTAATACTTGCCTCAGAAGTAATTCCTGCAGGTAGTAATAAAGTGGCATTATATTCCGGTTTATATTTTTCCACATATTTAACGGCTTCTGGTCTTGTTCCCACAAAACTCATATTACCGCTTATAACATCCAAAATTTGTGGTAATTCATCTAATCTACATCCTCTAAGTTTTGCACCAATTTTAGTAATCCTACTATCATTACCAACAGTCACTGTTGATCCGATTTTATCCGCATTACTAACCATGGTACGAAATTTATGAATCTTAAAATGCTTCCCGTAAGTTGTTACTCGCTCTTGCCTATAAAAAACAGGTCCTTCTGAATCTGTTTTTATTAAAACAGATATCACAACCATCGGAATGGCAAGGATAATAAGAAGAACAAAGCCTACAACTAAATCAAATACTCTTTTCATGACTAGACTGCCTCTTTTTTTAGTCAGAGCATCATAATACGGGCGAACTTCCTCACATCGTATAAACTCTGGTAGTTCTTCCCATTTCCTTAACATTACTATTTTCTCCTTATTTAATATATTCTTTTACAACATCTTTGAATTTCTCAATTATATACTCTACATCTTCATTAGATAATTTTGTATATAATGGCAATGTAATCAAATTATGATAATAATCATATGCATTTGGGAAATCATTAATATTCCAACCATATGCTTTATATGCTGTCATCATCGGTAATGGCTTATAATGCACATTTGTTGCAACACCATATTCAGCTAATTTAACGATGATTTCATTACGTTGTTTTTCATCGATGCCTGGAATTCTTGTCAAATATAGATGTCCGCTACTAGAATAGTCTTTTCCATAATGTTGTAAATGGAATACGCCCAATTCATCACAAACTTCATCATATTTTTTAACAATTTCTTTTCTTCTTGCTAACATTCCTGGATAACGATCAAGTTGTCTTAGACCAATCGCCGCCATAATATCTGTCATATTACATTTATACCAAGGTGCTACAATATCATATTCCCAAGCGCCAAGCTTTGTTTTAGACAGAGCATCTTTACTCTGTCCATGAAGACTAAGCAACTGATATTTTTTGTATAGTTTCTCATTATCAATATTAGGAATATTCCATGTAGAAGCTCCACCTTCAGCTGTCGTAAAGTTTTTAACCGCATGAAAACTATACGATGTGAAATCAGCTACTTCTCCTGCCATTTTTCCATGGCGAGACGCACCCAATGCATGGGCACTATCTGCAACAACAGCTACACGGCCAATAGCTTTTTGAATTTCATTGGTTGGTTTAAAAAGATGTTTCTTATTCTCAACTGCTTGGAAAATACGCTCATAATCACACATCACACCGCCCAAATCTACAGGTACAATAGCTTTTGTTTTTTCAGTAATGGCCTCTTCCATGGCATCATAATCCATTTCTGGAGCATGAGTTATAGCATCTCCGTTTTTTTGTGAATCCACAAAAATAACAGTCGCTCCACAATGAATAGCAGCCGCAGCAGTCGATGTATATGTGTATGCAGGCACAATTACTTCATCACCTGGGCCAATTCCCAAAATATGAAAATTCAATTCTTCCGAAGCAGTTGCTGAATTTAAACAAACAACTTTATTGGTATGACAAAATTCAGCTAAACGTTTCTCTAATTCTTTCGTTCGCGGTCCGGTTGTGATCCATCCGGATTTAAGTGTTTCCACTACTTCTTGAATTTCTAATTCAGATATATCCGGTGGACTAAACGGTATGTTTCTGGATTCTTTCATTTTTATTCACTCCTTATTCTACTGTACAATTCACTTCTTCAGGTCGTTTAAAGGTAGGTACTACACTTCTAAGTGCTTCCCTTGCCTTGTTATCATCTTCAGTTTCGATAGCTTGTTTTAAGACTTCTAACTTTTGTTCGATTGTTTCTTTTTCGAGTGGTTTATCTCTTTCAATAAAGATCAAACTGTTTTCTGTTCGATCTAATTCTTCTGTTTTGACAAGAAGTTCTTCATACAATTTTTCCCCTGGTCGTAATCCGGTTTCAATGATTTGAATACCTTGTACACCGGACAAACGAACCATATTTTCTGCTAAGTCCCATATTTTAACGGGTTGGCCCATATCCAATACAAATAATTCCCCATTCTTGGCTAAGGCTCCGCTTTGTAGGACTAACTGACTGGCTTCCGGAATCGTCATAAAATAACGAATAATACGTTTGTCTGTAACAGTTACCGGTCCGCCATTCGCAATTTGTCGTTTAAACAATGGAATGACCGATCCTGCACTTCCTAATACATTCCCAAATCGAGTAGCACTGTATTTCACATTGCCATACATACCGGCACTTTGAATCATCATTTCACACATGCGTTTGGTCGCTCCCATCACATTGGTTGGATTGACCGCTTTATCGGTAGAAACCATCATGAAACGTTCAACATTATATTCTTCACACACTTCAATTAAATTTTTCGTACCAAAGACATTATTATAAATCGCTTCGACACAATTACTTTCCATCAATGGAACATGTTTATGGGCAGCTGCATTGATTACTATTTGTGGATGATACTTTTCAAATACTTTTTGTAGCGCTTTCTTATTGGTGATTGAACAAATCTCTACACAAAGATCTAATTGTTGTTTATACACAAACTTCAATTCTTGTTGGACATCATACGCGCCATTTTCATAGATATCTAAGATGATGATTTGTTTCGGATGCATCTTCGCTAATTGACGACACAATTCCGAACCAATGGATCCACCACCACCCGTAATCAAGATGACTTTATCCTTATAATAGTCATACGTTTTCTCATCCATGACCACGATAGGTTTTCGAAATAAGAGTTCCTCAATATCGAATTCACGTAATTGTCGTTTATTACCTGGCGTATATGCGACTGGATAATCGTATACTTTTAACTTGTATCCCGCTTTTTTGTATTGATTATATAATTTCTCTTTTTTCTCTTGAGACATAGAAGGAATCGCAAAAAAGATTTCTTGCACTTCAAATGTATCCAAATTCCGAATGGTGGTTTTATTCTCATCCCATACGGGAATACCATTGATTTCTCGACCAATCTTTTCTTTATTCACATCAATAAAACAACGAGGTACATAGGAAGATTCTTCATTGTTCTGTAAATCATTCGCTAAAGTAACACCAGCTGTTCCTGCACCAATGATAGCTACTTTTATTTTTTTACCTTCTTTTTCATCGGTATCCTTCACACTAGAAAAAACACGCAATAGCCACGTTAAAAAACGCCCCATCACCGTTTCTTTATTACTAAATTTGTAAGCATAACGATAAATCATACGCAATGCCAAACATATCAATAAATCACAACTAAAAATAGCCAGCATACGAGCAAACATGATACGTTGGATAGGAAGGGCAAATTCTAAGAACACAAATAAAAGAAAAGCCAATGTGTCGGTAATCAATAAGCGAATATAGCTTTCAATACCACCATAACGCCAAACCTGACGATAGACTTTTCCAATAAACCGAATAGGAAATAAACACACGACACAAAGACATACCTGTATGAGTATGCCTGTTACATCTAAATTCTCATTTCCATGATACAATCCCAATAAAATATAGGATACAACGGCTAGAACGATAAAATCATAAAAAACTAACGTCCAGCGTGTATGTTTAAAACGATACTTCCTTGACTGCTCTCTCCCCATAATCAATCTCGCAATTTCTTAATAGCTAAGTAATATTAACATTTTATTACAAGCTTCTACATAATATATCTTTATTAACTATTTTTCAACCTTAACCAAAATAAAAAAACTATTAATATATAGTAAGCGTTATCATTTTACGAATAATCATTTATTCTATATACTTAAGATGTATGAATAAAAAAATTGCTTATAAGACCGGTCTTGTGGATGCCATACCCATAATGTTGGGTTATTTTGCGGTTGGCTTCTCTCTAGGCATTGCCGCTAAGAATGCTGGATTGAATTCGATTCAAGGATTTCTGATTAGTTTTTTCTGTAATGCTTCAGCTGGAGAATATGTCGCCTTTACTGTCATTGCTGCGCATGCCACTTACTTAGAAATGATCATTGCGACGATTATCACCAATGCTCGTTACTTTTTAATGAGCGCATCTCTTGCTCAACGATTGGATGCCCAAACTTCTTTATTTCATCGCTTGCTGATTGCGTATGATGTCACCGATGAACTCTTTGGCATTGGCATTGCCAAGATCCATACGTATGGTCCTTACTATATGTATGGTGCCTATACAGTTGCCTTACCAGGTTGGGCCTTTGGTACCATGTTTGGTGTCATTGCCGGTACCATTTTACCTACACGTATCGTGACAGCTTTAGGGGTTGCTTTATATGGCATGTTTCTTGCTGTAATCATTCCTGCCACAAAAAAAGACCGCATTGTACGCGGACTTGTGATTGTATCATTTGTTGTCAGTTGGTTATGGGATTTCTGCTTACCATCTGGTAGCACCAAAACCATTATCTTAACAATTCTTATTTCTTCATTTGCGGCTTGGTTATTTCCTAGAAAGGAGTCTTCATGAGTATTCCTATATATATTGCGTTGGCAGCCATTACAAGCTTTATCATCCGGGCTTTACCATTGACTCTCATTCGTAAACCCATACAGAATACCTTCATTCAATCTTTTTTATATTATGTACCCTATGTAACCTTAAGTGTCATGACCTTTCCAACCATCATTCATGCCACCAACAATCCCCTTGCCGGTAGTATGGCATTGATCGTTGGTATTGTCTTATCCTGGTTGGGAGCTTCTTTATTTCAAGTGGCCTTGGCCTGTTGTGTCTTAGTTTGGATCTTGATCTAGAGTTGTAAGTTCTTTTCCATCTTATGATAATAATAAATGGAAATTATGGCACAAATGACTTCGGTAATTGGTACGGCCCACCAGATTCGATTCAATTGATGGAACAAGGTGGATAATAAATAGAACGCTGGAACGATGACCAAAAATTGTCTCAAAATATTAATGATCAACGTATAGCGGGCATGTTCCAAAGCTTGCATGGCGGTTGAACGAATCAAACTAATGGATGCCAATGGCAAGGAACTGACACAAATTCGTAGGGCAACAATACCAATTTGTAACATATAATTGGATGCATTGTACATCTTTAAGAATGGGGATGGAAAAGCTTCCAATAGAATCATGACCACAACCATTAAGCCAAAGGCAAAATGAAAAGCCAATTGACTGGTTTGTTTAACTCTGGCTTTTTTCCCTTGGGCTAGATTATACGATAAAATCGGAATCATTCCATTGTTTAGGCCAAATAAAGGCATACAACAGAAATTCTGTAACTTTAGCCAAATCCCATACACGGCTGTAGCTGTGGTACTATAACCTAGAATAATCATATTGACACAGAACGAAGTTAAAGAATTCAAACCAATCGTGACCATACTAGGTATACCCACTCGAAAGATTTCTTTAGCAACATCGGGTTGGAACCGGATCAAAGACCATTGAAAATGAATCCAATGATTCTTATGATGATTCATGAAAAAACCAATACAAGTGGAAAACAATTGGCCACCAACCGTCGCAATGGCTGCCCCAGCAATCCCCCATTGTGGAAAAGGACCAATCCCAAAAATCAATAAGGGATCAAATACAATATTAAAGAGGGCACCCGAAGCTTGAGAAATCATTGCTAATAAAGGATTTCCCGTACATACCAACATCTTTTCAAAATATTGGCAAAAGAAAACACCAATTCCTACACACCAGACAATGCGTAAATAAATGGTGCCTCCTTGAACAATTTCCGGTACATTGGTTTGGACCAAATAAATCTTTTGCGCAAATAAAGCACCTAAAACAATGAACAACCCCGCAAAACACAAGTTCAAAAAGATTCCTGTATGAGCCACTTGATTGGCCCGCTTTTCTTTTTTTAGACCGATATAATGGGGCACCAACGCACTCATACCAACGCCAATACCAACCGCAATCGCATTCGCTACTTGTTGCATCGGAAACGCTAAAGAAACCGCCGTCAAGGCATTCTCGGAAATTTGGGCTACAAACATGGAATCTACAATGTTGTAAAGAGCCTGGATGAAAAAAGAAATCATCATTGGCACCGACATATTGACTAATAACTTGGGAATGGGCCAAGTCCCTAACTTATTTTCTCTCATACCGATTTATTATAACATAAAAAGTACCAACTTATTGAGCTGGTACTGGTTCTTGTTCAATTTCATTTTCATGCAGATCGACTTCAATGGAATCAAATTGTTCCGCAATGTCTTCGGCATGATCATTGATACGTAAAAAATCATTGAAGACCCGCGACATCATGATACCTGTTTCGGAATCCATCGCATTGTCTTTGATCTCTTCAATTTGTTCCTTTCGCCATGTATGGATCAAAGAATGGAGCTTTTTCGTATTTTGCTTGATGGCATCTAGATCATATATATAATCTTTGGAATGCATGGTCATCTCTGACATATGCAAGATCATATCCAAATCTTTGGTTGATAATTTATTTTCGGCTTGTTTCTGAGCCTGTTTGGAAATATTCACGGAATAATCACTGATTCGTTCCAAATGCACCAAAGACAAATAGAAAGCCCCTAATGCTTGAGACACATTCGCATTGATGTTTGGTGTGGATAAAGCCGTTGTGATATATTCCGAAATCGCTTCATTCAATTTGTTGACTTGTTTTTCGCGATCCAATATTACATCACATCGATCACTCGAATAAGAAATCAATTGTTTGGATGCATCCTGCACATTTTCATAAGCCACATCCATCATATGGATGATCTCATCACTCACTTGATACACATTGATGGCATTGGCACCAATCAACTTATTGGATTTAGGTAATGGTTGCAGATATAATAAACCATCTTTTTTCTTTTCCGGTTCACTAGGTAAGATCTTTTCGGCAAAATCCGCCAATTTATAACCAAATGGAATCAAGATGATCGTTGTACAAACATTAAACAACGTATGCATGTTCGCAATTTGTTTTGGTGCATTGGTTGGCGTCCAAGAAATGACCCAATCCGTTAATGGCGTGCTCATACAAATGAGCGTAAAGATGATCGTACCAATGATATTAAAGCTTAAATGAATGATTGTTGTTTGTTTCGCTTCACGGCTTGCCCCAATCGAAGCCAAGACCGCGGTAATACAAGTACCAATGTTTTGTCCAAACAAAACGTAAACAGCGGTATGAAGATCCACAATACCACTCAAAGCCAAGGCCTGCATGACACCAACCGATGCCGAGGACGATTGAATCAATGCGGTAAAGCCCGCACCAACCAAGATACCAATCAATGGATTGGAGAAACTGGAAACGATATTTATGAATGCATCACTATGGCGTAATGGCGTCATCGCACTCGACATCATATTCATACCTAAGAATAAAATACCCAATCCGGCAATGATCTCGCCCACTTGTCGTTTCGTCTCTCCTTTAAGAAAGACAACCATGCCTACACCCAAAAAAGCAATCAAAGGGGCAATGGCTCCAATATCTAAAGCAATTAATTGACCCGTGATCGTCGTACCAATATTGGCACCCATAATGATCCAAACCGCTTGTCGCAATGTCATCATCTGCGCATTGACAAAGCCAACGACCATGACCGTTGTTGCCGAAGACGACTGAATGATCATCGTCACGATGGCACCAACCAAAATGCCAATAAACCGATTTTTTGTCAATCGTTCCAAGATGGATTTCATCCGGTCTCCAGCCGCAGCTTCCAGACCACCAGACATCATCTGCATACCATACAGAAACAATGCCAATCCACCCATAAGGTTTATCACAATTTCCATAAAGAGCTTCTCCTCTATCTCATCTTTACCTTCACTTTACAATAAAAAAAGTCCAATCACTTGGACTTTACATAATCTTTACAAAGCTTTTACGATTCAATGATGTATGCATGGACAATTTCGGCACTATACGCAATATGCGTATCTTTATTGGAACCCGTCGCATAACTATCTACATCTTGTGGATACCATTTTTGTAGGGATTCATCCAAAGCACCCAAATCAATGGCTTGTTTCTGTACGACTTTACATTCCAATGTCAATGGATATTCCACTATGGCCGGTACATTCACTTCTTCTCCATCCACTAAATGAAGATGAGCAGCTTCAATCTTATCGATATCTCGCCCGCTCTGTGCTCCACAAATCTTCGTAATGGTTGGATTGGCACCATTTAATGGAATACTTAATGTGAATTCACCAGTGGCATCCAATTGTTCACGTGTGAAACGATGTTCACGAATGAAACAAGTAAAAATAGGCAATGCCCAATTCACACCCAATTGACCCCAACCAATAACCATCGTATTGACTTTTTGATCTTTGGTTGTTAATAAAATACCCTTTGGTAAAGCTTCCACAATATTTTGTGCATATTCCGATACATTCACTGTTTTTTTGATCATCTTTTGTCTCCTTTAGAAAAGCAGATACAACGGTATCTGCTAATTCTCTTCATTTAATTTTTCATCGATATCAGCAATTTCATCTTCCAATTCGGAAATGAATTTTTCTTTATCTTTGATATCTTCTTCAATTTGATCACGTTCACTATCACTCAACAAACCATTCATATCATCGTTTAATTGTTTGATCTGACGCTTTTGATTATCAATCAAAGATTGTTTATGCGCCACCGTATCATGCATACGCTCTACCCAGTCTTGATGCTTCTTTTCATTGAAAGCACGCAAACCTTCAAAGTAGTTATCCATGAAACTACGGAACTCCGACCAAATCTTATTTTCCTTTTCACGACCACAAGAACCAATGTCTTTCCATTCGACACTCAGATTCTTCATCGTTTCCGTATTCTCACGCGTATACGATTCCGTTTCCGCAATCAACTGTGCCTGTTTAACCAATTGTTCCTTCTTTTCGTAATTCTCATCTTGTTTTTCATGCAACGCATCAAAATATTCATTGCGACGATCATAGAATACTTGTCGTGCATCACAGAAAGCAGTCCATAATGCATCTTCGTATTCACGACCGGCACTACCAGCGGCTTTCCATTCATCCATCAAATCACGATACGCATGTGATGTTTTCTTCCATTCTTCTGAATTCTGTAAAGCTTTAGCTTTTTCAATCAAAGACTCTTTTACTTGACGAACCTGTTCAAAAGACTGATTCATTTCTTCCCAATGTTCGTGTTTACGATCATAGAATTTTTGACGTGCATCATGGAATTGCTCCCACAATTCATCATCTTTACGACCCGCATTACCAGCCGCTTTCCATTCATCCATCAAGGTTTTCATTTTTTCCGTTGTTTGTTTCCATTGATCGGAATCAGCCAATTCTTTGGCACGTTTAATCAAATCTTCTTTTAAAGCAACACTCTTCTGAATTTGTTCATCTCGTTTCGCATAAATTTTATCGAGAACGGTTTCAAATTGATCATGAAGTTGTTCTTCATAAACGGATTGTGAAAAATGAATACGACGGAAACGACGACGTAAATCTTCAGCACGATCAATCTTTTCGTTTTCGGTCAATTCTTCATTGGCTTCTACTTCTTTTGCTTCTTGAATCAAAGCCTCTTTTTCTTCGATGTCGGCATCCATATCATCGACTTCTTCATTATAATTCTTATACTCTTCTGCCATCTTAAACACCCCAAATCTCTATAGCACGTTTTATGTATATTATATATTCTACATCATATCCTAAATTTCGCCAAATGAAACCGTACACAATCATTTTAGTTCAGTTAGCGAATTTAAATTTCTAGAATGAAATAGGAAAGGTTCATTCAATTATTATAAGAATTAAACTTTTTTCAAACAAAGAAACCAGCATGACAATATTGGACGCCGAACGTCTGGTTCATGATCTATCTGTAAAACATTATTCAGATATAAAAGAATGAAACTGCGTTCACTAATAAACGCAGTTTCATAAGATATACAAAAACATTTAAATTCCATATTTATTTCCCGTATCCCCATCTAAAATTGCTTCGACCTCACACATTTTCTGTATCGTTTTCTCATAATAATCAATATCCATCACTACAAGTCGTCCATATCCATTTTTCGTCACAAAAACAGATTCATTTTTTTCTGCACAGATTCGTTCAATTTGCACGGTGTTTTTTAAATTACCCATAGGAATAATTTTCATAATATATGTTTATCTCCTATCCTTCCATCCATTATCTTGTGCTCCTTTAGAAGGATTTGACCATTTTCCTTGTAAACACGAATAGGAAAGGTACGTCCATAATCATGACCAGCATCGGCTGGCCAACACGCAATGATTGATAAAGGCGTATTCCCAGTATTGATGCAACGATGTGTCCATTGTCCAGAAATATGATGCAACGATCCCGATCGCATCTTCTCCAACCAACAAGTGCCACTTTCATCCATCAATGCCAATAAACCCTCACCTTGTTGGCACCAATAATATTCATCCCGATCTTTTCGAACATGGAAATGGCCACGTGTCATGTTGCATTCTCCATTGACGAATACAGGTTCTAAAATGGTTTGTCCCCAAAGTAAAGTCCCATCTTTAGTGGCATAGACCTTATACATCAACGTATCGGAATCGAACCCTTCGGGATTGGCATAAATCGATTGAATATTGGCAAAATGTGTTTGTGCTTTAGTGATGTCTTCGCCCATGGGGATGGATTTCCAAGCTTCTGTTAATCTTGGTTCTATGATTTTATTTTTCATACTCTTTCCATAGTTTTTCATATTTCGTTGGATTTGTGACAAATTCAAATCGATTCGGATCCTGTTCATATTGTGTATAGATAGGTACACCTTTTTCTAATCCAAATTCTGGATAGTTTCTAGCCTTTTGTATTTCAATGGGTTGGGCATGATACATCGGATTGGCTACAAATTCAATCGTATCTTGTTTTATGGTTGGATAATATGCCACACCATGATGAGCACGCACACCAGTATAATCAAAACCATAGTCTCTTACACACCAAGCACCAAACAACATGGGCTCGCTTGGATCGGCATTGATCGTACAATGAGCCCAATGTGGCGGTACAATGATGATATCGCCTGGTTCTCCATATACGGCCATACACTTACCGGGATCATCTGCGGTTGTTTGTTGCATATAAATATAAGCAGCACCCGCCCAAATCTCATACACTTCACACGTTGAATCGTTACAAGAAGGCGAACTCGCATGCACATAGCCTTGAGAACGAACGGGTTCTTTGCCAACCGTTTCTTTTTCAAAGATCATGGCTCCATACAATAAGTTTCGTTTTATTAGATCTTCTCGATCTTTTTCTTTGCCCACATCCATCGCTACCGCATAGACAATGTCTGGACCATCTACATCAGGATCACTTAAACTTTGACGAATCGCATCCAATCGTCTTTTTTCCGTTTGTGGTCCAAATGTGCCATCTCCATATTGAAATTCCAAATTTGAAAGATCCGCTTGGATGGAAAATCCAGGATCTATTTTTTGATTTGCCATATTTTATTCTCCATACGATACCGAATACACATACTTATCCGGTCGATAATACACCACGACATATTCCACGATTTCACCTTTTTGATCATAGGATAGACGAATACGCTTCAATACCGGAGCCTCTTGATCAATTCCTAATTCATTGGCCAAACGCTCATCGGCATACGCAATTGAAATCTGCTCATCTACCTTTTGGATATGGATGCCTTTTTGTTCCAAAATCGCATATAACGATCCTTTGTAGATTTCGTTTTCTAGCGGAAGATCAATGGAACGCGGTAGATAACTCGTCATGGAAAGAAAGGGCGTTCGTGAAATTTCACATACACGATGTAACCGATATATTGTTTCATTTAATGAAATGTGGAGATGCTTCGATAATCTTTCATCCGCTTGGATCACATCCATTTGAGCGATTCGTACGCGATAATCCACATTATTTCGTTCCATTTCTTCATGAAAACTGGTGACCTTATTCAGTTTTTCGACAATGCGAGGTCCCAAGACTCGTGTGCCTTTGGGCCGTTCTTTCACAACCAAGCCATCTCGTACTAATGCATCCACAGCCAAACGAATCGTCATTCGACTGACCCCAAACATTTCCTCTAATTCTTTTTCGGTAGGAATGAAATCTCCCGGTGCATATTCTTTATCGACAATTTTTTGATACAAAATATCCCGTACTTGCCCATATAAAGGTTTTGCTCCCGCATGTTGATCTAACGTATATGTTTTCATCTTGCTCCTCTTATTTCCGAATCTTTGCACGAATGACTTTGACCGGTCCATTCATGGCTACCAATTGATACGTTTGGACACTAGCCGGTACAATAAAAGTCTCGGCATAATGAATGGTATACGGTTCAAACGCTTGGGTTGGTGAGACCACTTGTACGGCTTCTCCTTCTACCAGATTCAACATATTCACACTATCATCCATCTCGATCGTTACTCGTTCATCAAATGAATAACGTAAAGTATCGATAAATTCCAATTCGTGCAAACCCGTACGTTCTAGGGTATAGTTGTCCTTTTCTTCTAACACTTTTTCTCGATGAATCAAATTATGCATGATCCAAGATGTCGTTCGATCTTGTTGGATGTTTTCTTTTCCACGCTCAATATTGACAGGACGTGGCTTACCATCCAAACCGACTCGACCCCAATCATACAATTTAAACGTAAAGATATACGGCGTGGCACTAATTTCCAACACTACCGTTCCGGCTCCGGAACAATGAATGGTACCAGCAGGAATCAAGACATGATCATGTTTTTTGACAGGAATATTGTTGATATATTTTTCATCTGGAAACCGACATCCTGTTTCTTGGGAAGTATGTAAATCGTCAATGAATGCATCAAAATCAACGCCTTCCTTTAAGCCTAGATAGACATGCGCATCGGGTTGGGCATCCAAGATATAATAACTTTCATCTTGGGTATAATGCATGCCAAAATGCTCTTGGATATATTCGGTCAATGGATGGACTTGTAAAGATAAGTTCCCACCATGGATGGTATCCAAAAAATCAAATCGAATTGGAAATTCTTTCCCAAATCGAGCATGAACTCTTCTTCCCAACAAATGATTCGGTTTGGCATGAACCAAATTGATAGCGGGAATATCCACCAACGTATCCTTGATTTTTAGACATATGCTGTTTTCTTCTGGTACGCCATCAAAACACCAGGCATAATTATGTTCTTTTGGCTCTAAACCAAAATGTTCCTGCATCCAGGTACCTCCCCAGACACCTTCATCAAAATAAGGAACCAATCGAAATGGAGATGTTGAAAATAAATTCATACCTTTTTTATAGGTATCCATATCGATCATTTTTGGATGACCCAAAGTAGAGGCATCCACATAAAAATCGCAATCTGGTAACACTTTGAATTTATACCGATCAAAGATACGCCATTCCACAAAATACCCACGCTTATACTTTCTTAAAATATCGTCATCATAATTCTGTGCACCCCAGTTATCCATACCAGCACGATAACGCAATTGAATCTCCCATCGCGTGATATCAAAATACACATGAACATCTCCTGGATGGATCAAAGAAGCACCCACACCATAGATAATTGTTAAGCCATCGCCAATATGAGAGCGTAATTCCTCTACTTTACTTGGATCAAATAAAGAATCTAAGACTTCTGTGGTCAAGATTCCAAACACACGATCATCGGTAATTTGTCGGCCCAAGATAGCTTGGATCTCCTCTTCACTTTTCTTAGCGGCATCCGCAAATAGAATCGTATTGGGACTTAATGCATCGATCAATTCGGTCAAGACATTTTCATTGGATACCCCATGATAAAAATCAAGTGTCAATACAGCATGATCATAACCAGCTAAAGCTTCTTGTAATTTTTCAATGATAGCTGGATAGCCATCATAGACATTTCCATTTAATGGTTTACTTGGATGTAAATCGTACATACATTTCTCCTTTTTTCTTCATTCTATCGTTATAACCTTATAATGTAAAGAAACAAATAAATATGTAAGAAGATATGATATAATTACAAGCATGAATAAAACAGAAATCACACACATTGGTATTTTATTATTAACATCTATCATTTGGGGCATGGCCTTTGTCGCTCAAAGCGTTGGCTCCCATTTGGTTGGCCCCTTTACCTTTATGGCCATCCGCAGTTGGTTGGGTGTCTTGACTTTATCCCCTTTATTGATTCATACCCTACGAAAAGTTGGCATCCATAAAGACTTGATCATGGGTTCCATTTTTTGTGGAATTGGCCTTTTCTTAGGTTCTGTTCTCCAACAGTTTGGCATTGCCTATACAACCACGGCCAAAGCCGGTTTTATTACCGCTTTATATATGATCTTCGTTCCTATTTGTTCCTGGTTTTTACACAAACCCATCCATAGACAAATCTGGATCTCGGTTTTGATGAGTGTTGTTGGTTTATATCTTCTTTGTTTCCATGGCTCCATTGGCTCGTTCAATCAAGGCGATATCTTGATGCTCTTTGCCGCTTTGGGCTTTACCTTTCAGATCCTAGCCGTCAATCGCTTTGTGGCCAAATGCCATCCTATTTTATTATCCGGTGGCCAATTCTTATTTTGTGCCATCGTTTCTACGATATTGATGACAACCGAAACAGTTACCTTACCCGCTTTAAAACAAGCCATGATTCCAATGTTGTATACCGGTATTTTTTCAACCGGTATTGCCTACACCTTGCAGATGGTTGGTCAAAAAGGTTTGAATCCTACCGTTTCTTCCTTGGTCATGTGCTTGGAAAGTGTCTTTTCGGCATTGGGTGGATGGCTTATATTGGGACAATCTCTCAGTGCACAAGAAGCCACTGGTTGTGCATTGATGTTCCTCGCGATTGTCTTTTCCCAAATATCACCACGTAAAAAAGGGGTTGTTTCCGAACAGTAACAACTCCCTTTCTTTTTATTCTTTTCTCTAATTTCAAGAATCCAAGTCCAGATAAGATCATGGCACTCCATGAACCAAACAATATTTCATTGACACCTGTCTGTACACTCGATGATGTCGTTTGTTTCTGTGGTGTTTCAACATCCGTATCCGTAACCATGGCGGTTGGTTGATTGAATGTTGTTTCTACTTTTACAGGTTCTAGTTTGTCTTCCTTAGATACACGCACAAACAAATCTGTTAATTGAATGGTTGAACCATTCCAATGGACATATTGTTTATCGGGTCTTCTATACGAAATGGTTTCGGATCCAACACCTTGATAAACTCCAGTAGTCATACTGGCAAATGAATAGAATGTATAAATAAAATGATCGGTAGTCGGCAACGCATACTTGGCCCAATAATCTCTATCTTCTGGTACTGTATTGTGGTACGTTCCAAAGTTACCAATAATACCATTCCTTTCAACCAGCATTTTACCCTTTAAATTCTTTACATCCATATCCCATATCTTAACACCTTGATGATCGTCCACATCTGTAAAAATGACGAGTGGTTTCTCTAACACGACCGGATTGTTGTTGGCATCTAAGAAAGTTACCTTCATGGTTAATAGGCAATCTTGATACAATAAAGCAACCTCTTCATTAAAGATAGTAGAATATTTTATTCTATCGATTTCAGGCAACGCATCTAAATACTCTCCCGTTTCCTTCACGCCTGCCGTACTTTTCTGTTGGATTTTAACAACATCAAATCGCAAACTAATTGGGTTTCCCGCTTTACTATCAAGGAATACATTTTGATAGATCCAATAGTCTCCTTTTTGGATATATCCGCTATAACCACCTTGTAGATGTTTCGATAGCTGTATTGTCTGCTCTGGACTTTTCAAGATGACTGTCACTTTATTAAAGTCACCACCAATCAAATCTTTGAATTCATCCATCGACCATTCATCTTTATAATTATCACTTGGATTCTGAATGACGGTCGCAAACTGTTTTTCTTGTTCCTTGGCGTATTCTTCATTGTATTGGTTCTGTTGCACAATGGTCTGATTCAATGCATCAATCTGTGATTGATAATAATCATGCAGATCTTGTTGATCCACTGTTTGTTGATTATTGATTGTATTCACATCAAGACCTCAATCCTGGGCTTCTTTAATTTTGTCATCCAATTCCTGACGATTATCTATAGTTACAGATTGTATCTCCTTATCCTATGAATTGGTTGTTTCTGTTGTTTGGCTCGTTTCAGTCGTTGTTTCTGGCTGGGTTGTTGGTTCCGCGGCTTTGACAGCTACACCTCCCAACGTAAACATAGCACCAGCTACAATTGGTACTTCTAGATACTTCGCTATTTTATTCATAAGATGCTCACCTCTCATAAATAAAAATAGTCTCATATTGAATTTTTTAATACTTATATTTTTGCATATAATTCGCTAGATTAATGGATGAACATAGTTAATTTTTCAGATAAGTAAAGTATTCATGAATTGTTTGTATGATAGGACAGATATAAATGATTTGAAACAAATTCCATTTCATCCGTATAAAAAGTATATGGATCCATGTTTCCTTACAGGTTAAATTTACGTTTTCTTTAATTACTTTTTTGATTTGTAACTTAAAATAGGTTACAAATCAAAAAAGTTATTTAAAGAGAATTATGCATATGTTGAAAGAATATATTGAAAAAATTCTCCATCGAAACGTGCAAATCGTATCCTATAAGGATCAAAGAAAACTACCATTAAGTATTCAAGGAAGCTATGATCTACACTTGATTGATATTGAAGGACAGATTGCGCTTATCGCAACACCAATAGAAAGAATACCATTGGTAACATTACGAAAACAGCAGCATCCGATGGCGATGTATACAGGCCTTCCCTGTGTTCTATATATGACAGAAATGAATTATTACACACGAGATGCTTTGTTGGATGAAGGGATTCCTTTTGTATGGGAAGGACATCAACTATATCTTCCTTTTTTAGGCGTACTGCTAGATACCCATCAAAGAAAAACATTACCAACTTGTACACAGATTTCGTATTTGACACAAAAATTGCTATTGAGTGCACTATATCAAGGATGGCAAAAAGTAACAGTGACACAAGCTGCAAAATTACTAAATGTCTCTAAGATGTCAATTACTCGTTGTTTTGATGAACTAGAAGCACTAAATATTCCTTATCTATCTATACAAAAACGATCGAGATATTTTACTGCAGATACAGATAAAAAAGCCATGTGGGAAAGTATACAAGACATTTTACGAAATCCCGTTCTGAAAAGTTATGCTCTAAAAGCGAAACCAGAAATAGAGCTGCCGCTATCCGGACAATCAGCATTGGCACATTATTCGATGGTAGATGATGTTTCTTATTCAATTTTGGCAATCACCAAAAAAATCTAAAAATTATAGATCTATCTGCCAATAAGATGTCTTTTGGAGGTGATATTCCAGGCTGTGTCATTCAGGAATTGGGATATTGTATTCCTTACGAAAACAAATTTGCGATTGATCCATTAACAGTCGCGTTAAGTATTCGTGCAGATGAAAAAAAGATCCTAGAATCAGTATGGCGATAGATGAAATGTTAGAGGAGCATGTATGGTAAAAGGAATAGAAAAATTTCGAGATTACTTTAGTGATTTTACTGACCAGTATGTATTAATCGGCGGAGCTGCATGTGATATTTCATTTGAAACCCAAAATGTAGATTTTAGAGCTACAAGAGATTTAGATGTCGTTCTAATTGTAGAGGCTTTAACTTATGAATTGGTCAAAGATTTTGGAAATTTATTCGAGATGGGGGCTACCAAAATCGAGCAAAGTCATCTGGAAAGCCACAATTCTACCGCTTTAACAAACCTTCAAAAGATGGTTTTCCTTTAATGATTGAATTATTTGCTCGAACCGAATATATCTTAAAAAACGACGATGCATTAACACCAATTCACCTGGATGATAGTGTTTCAAGTTTATCTGCCATCCTTCTAAACAATTCTTATTATGAGGCACTACTACAAGGACGAGATATTATCGACGGACTTTCTATATTAAAACCAAGCTAGCTTATTCCTTTCAAAAGCATGGCTAGACTTGGACAAACGAAATCAAAATGGAAAACATGTTGATTCTATATGGCAACTTTTATCGAAAAAATGAATATAACAGATCAGAAAATTAAAAATCTAGAACTTCATGGTGTTAATGCAAAAAGAATCCGTCAGTTGGTAATTGAAACATACTTGTAAACATCTAATAAATCTTTTTGATTCAATATCTTACAAGAGCTATCGCAGATAAAATGATTCATTTTTAGGCATTCATCAATAAGATTCTTGAAAACAAAAGGACCAGGATTATCTCAAGATTTCTGATTCAAATGAAAAGATTTGACTAAATCAGGCGATACGAAAATATTATCAAAACAATATAAGACACATTTATTTCCATTGATGAAAACTTAGAATTCATAAGATTACATATTATTTAATGATGTCTGAATATCGTTCCAAACTTGTCATAAAAAAGGCCGCGGACAACTAATCCGCAGTCTTTAATGGCAACCACAATTGAATCGAATCCTTTTCAATCGTGATCTGTGTTTTGGTGTATGGAAGTTGGGTTTGATCCACGTCCATACCATATAAAATTAACTCCAATGCATGATTGGCTTCGATTCGATAATCATTCGAAACAAATTCCATCTCATACGTATAGAATGTATCGGGATCAATGGCTTCCTTTTTGTAATTACAACTTCGATTTTGGGCATTCATCCAAGCTCTTGTGATCACAAAATAATCGGATGGATTCTTTTCTTGTTTGAACATAAAATGTTGATTTTCATCCCCATCCAATTCAGGTGTTAATCGACATTGTTTGCCATGATCCACCAACATCGCACTCAAGATAGCCGTTGGCTGATTGATCTTAGCACAGAAGCGAATCTTAGCCCGGCCCGAAAACAACGAAGTCGTTTGGATGGATTGAACCGGCAATCGATAGGAAAAGGCATTCTTTTCCGTCACCAATTGATCCAACCACGCTTTGGTGTTCTTTTCTTTCCGGTCATATACACTTAAAGAGAGATCATCCATAAATGTAGCTTCGGGATGATGGAATTCAAAGAATCGATCTTTGACCGGTGGCCAAACCGTATAGGTATCCCATTGTTTTTGATCCAAGTTATTTTCCACATAGATTCGTGGACCTTTTTCAATGCCATTCTCTATACCTTTTAAATAATGATCCAACCAAGCATCAATCAAACGCAAAGTGGGAGCACCCTCTAAATGATAGGTATAAATATGTTGACCACGATGCAAAAGCATCATACATTCTTTGCCTTGGGCTTGCATCGCTTCAAACAAACGAATGCCTTGATCGGGTTTCACATTCCAATCATTCAATCCCTGGATCACAAAGATCGATGCCTGGATGTTGTCAACGTGTTTTAAATAATTGCGCTCATCCCAGAATCGATTGTAGTTGGCACTTTCACGATCTTCTTGTTCCTGCAATTGTTTTTGACTCTTTTCAAAACGAGACTGGATCGTTGGATAATCTTGCGGATCCAAGGCCCGGGAAAAACAATAGCGCGCTAAGATATCCAGATCATCGCCTTGCCAATCCATGGCTGGCAAGGTCAGGCCATTGTATCGATAATATTCATACCAATTGGAAATACCCGCTTCCGGAATGATGGTCTTTAATCCAGGTACACCCGTTGTGGCTACCCCAATGGCCATGGTCCCTAAATACGACCGCGCCGACATAGCCACATTTCCATTGCACCAATGTGCCTTGATCTGGATTCCATCTTCACGATTGGTAAAGGCAAGAGCATTTCCATTCAACCAATCAATGACCGATTTAAAAGCAAGAATTTCTTCGTGTGATCCTGTCAGAGTGATGCCATCACTGCCTTTGGTTCCCAATCCGCCACAAAATATGGCAGCATAGCCTCGATCAATCAAATGATCATATAGATTGGAAATGCATTCGTATTGATTCGGTGACGGTTCCGGCATGGTGTTTTCATCCGCTTGACCATGAATCGGACGATGCTCCAAGGTTTTCGGAACATAGATATATTGAATATCCTTTTCATCGATATCCTGGGTGGGATAGGCTTTGATATTGGTGTTGACATCATAAAGCGTATACCAATCTTCGTTACAATGAAGCATATAGGGATTGGCCACATACACAGCGGGTACAGGATGGGATACAAGCGGTCGTTTGATATAGACCGCAATCAAATCCCGCTTCCCATCCCCATCGGTATCTACAGGCGTTTCCACATAGACTTTTTCAAATTTAGTTGGCTTTGGCTGTGACATGTTTTTTCAAATAAGCTTTCCAGATCACGACAAAGATCGCACCAAGGATCAACATAACGATCAAGAAACCAAAGAATTGTCGATAACCCGCAACACCTGGATGTTGATCGATCATGATACCGGCCAATAAAGAAACAAAGATTTCAGGCAAATAACCAATGGTTGAAATGATACCAGCTGCGGTTCCAGAATACTTTTCCGGAATGGCACCTTCATCCATCATCGCCCATGTTTGGGCATAATTGACATTATAGAAAACATAGATCACGATAAACAAAATGGTAAATGGCACAATGCTGGATTTGTTCAAAGGCAAGATCAAAATGGCAGCTGTACCAACGATCATAACGATAAAACTGATCAATAAAGCTTTGCTCGTACCAAACTTATCGGAGAAATAACCACCACCAATATTTCCAAACAAACTAAACCAACGTTTCATGGCAGCTAACATCGCACCAAACGTAACGGTTGCGCCTAAAATACTCGTTGCATATGGCGTAAAATAATACAAAGACAACGTAAATACGTAGTTACAGAAAGTCACAAATCCAATGATCCATACTGCCGGCATCTTTAAGACTTCGCCAATGCCTTTAAAAGAAATACGATCGCTTGGGTCCATTTTTTCATCTTTGACCGTAAAGAAACAGAAGATTCCCATCGCAATGGTCAAGATGGAATAATACAAGATCACGGCTTTCATACCAGCTACTTCATTATTGATGCGACCAATGCCATAACGGAAAGCGGCAACAGCTCCCATGGCCATCAAAGCCGCACCGACACCACGACCTCCCTCAAAGAAGCCATAGGCTTTTCCTTGATCATCCGATCCGGATAAGATACGTACCGCTTTAACACAAGCTGGCCAGAACGCAAATAAGCTCGAAACACCCCAAAAGGCATAGAGACAAACCAACTGATAATAGTTCAATGGCAATAGATGTACGAAACCTCCCAAGCCCGTACCAATCAAGGATACGGTCAAGATCATCCGCGTAGAAAAACGGTCTGCAACTACACCACCAAACAAATAGGAGATCATCCCAAAGATACCCAAAATACTACCAAACACACCCATTTGGGTATTGGTCAAATGATATGTCTTTAAATAAGCATCATAGTAATCAAAACGAAAATATGGCAAGCCATAAATGATGGCCCCACTAAACGCAACAATAAGGATGGCCCAAAAGTTCTTCGCTAATTTCTGCCCCATACCTAATTTCTTTAAAAATGTATTCATATATTCTCCTTCACAATTTCTTCCTCTTTATGGTTATACTTGCGTATACCAAAATACAAGACAAATCCAGCAATCAAATATAAGACCGCCGCAATGTCATAGGCTCTTTGATAGCCCGATTGATGCAAAAATAAATAACTACCCGTAAATCGACCGGATAATATGCTGACAATACCAGCAATAAAATTCACCAATGAAGTAAAGACAGGCCGCATGGTCTTTGGCACCACATCCATTGATAAGGCACTATCGGCTGGACTGGACAAATTGGCAAGGCCCGCCCGAATGAATAGCGCCGTTCCCACTACAGGAACAACCCAAGTTCCAAACAGATTGCCATGACCAATGATCAACATAAATGGAACCGACAAGACCACGGTGAAAAAGATGGTGCCAACTTTGCCAAATTTCTCTACACATTTTGGCGTAAAGAACATAAATAAGACAATGGCCACATACGAGATGGAAACCATCAAAGAACTGGTCGCTTTATCAATATGCAGATTTCGATTTAAATAAACCGTATAATACGATGTGAACAATCCCATCGCAAAGGAAATCAATGCCCAATAGATCAAATAGGCTCGTGCATATCGATTGAAAAAGACCGTTCGTACCTGCGACATTCTTTCTTTTATCGAAATGACTTTCTTCTTTGGTAGAACGGGCTTAGTCTCTTTGATCATCGCTACCGGAATAACGGACACCAAGGCAATGATGCCGACAACGATCAATACCAAACGATTGGCTTGTAGATAGAGCATATGCATCGATGGACTCATTTGGACGATATAGCGTGTTGCTTCTTGCGCAGCACCAAATGAAATATGCTCCAACATCGCAAACAATTGCACCACCAAGGCACCCCCAGCATAGGTTGCAATCAAATAACCTATATAGCCCATATAATACGTACGTGTATACCACCGGATACTATCGTCTTTTAGATCTTCGGTATTGGCTGCCACAAATGGACTCAACATGATGAAGTGCAGTTGCACACCTGTCAATGCCAAAAGCGTGGCCACATACAATATGGCTGGATTGCCTACATAGACAACGCCAAAGAACGCAAAGGCGGTACCCAACGAACAAAAATATAATAACTTCTTATATCCAAGTTTCGGTGCCAGCAACAACAAGCCGGCTGCAACAAAGGTTGCATAGCCATAAAAGGCCCAAAATGAAGTGGCAATCGAAAGTTGCACATCTTGAAGATAATTGACATACGTATCGTATAAAACGCCACTGGCTAAATTATTGATCACATAGCTGATGATAAACAGAACCAAGTTTCGTTTTTCTGATTTCAATATTTCCCTCCTTTTTATAATATTTTTGATTATACAACAAAAAAGAAGGCTTCTAAACCCTTCATTCCAGTCAATCTGTCCAATCCAGGACAGAATGAACACATGATCGAAAATAAATTGCTTAAAATGAATAAAAAAAATAAGTAAAAACATATTAAAAAGGTCCACTCATATAAATGGACCTTTATATCATAGAGAATCGGTTCTGTCAAAGACACCCAAGGACATGAAGGGCAGATGATTGCGAATAAAATCGGTCAGATCAACATCTCCTGCATAGACCTTACCAATCATAGGACCTTTGAGTTTTTGTTGGGAATCATCATCATAAACGATATGCATTTCCCATTCACTGGCATCCGCCTGCGAAAGCTCAGCGGGTTGTTTGGCATATTGCTCCAACAGATCCAAGATCTCGATGGCCAGTTCTTCACCAATTTCTTTTTCCTCTTTCCAACAAGGATAGCCTTCATGACTAATGGCATCCAATCGTACGGTTCCATCTCTTTGAATCGTCAATTTTTGTTCCACCTCATCACTGGCTTGATAAATTTGATCCGGACGACGAAGATCCGAATGAATCACAACTTGTTTGATTGACATAGACATTCCTCCCTTATTGATTCAATGAAAAATCCAAATAAACTGGATTATGATCACTATGTTTGAATTTGGCATCCACGACCTTTGCTTCTTTGACCTGGACATTCTTCGATACGATAAAACCATCGACGGTCAAGACAAAATCATCTTTTGAATACGGTCGATCCGCATTGCGACACGAAGGCACCGGATTCGTTTTATCAAAAGGGGCCACCAATTCTAACGAACTTGGCATCAAAGAGGTATCGATTGGTTTGGCCCAATCCCCCACATTTTTATCACCTTGTTTAAAAATGGCATACGAATCTTTTAATAGATCCTTGTTGAAATCACCACCAGCAATCACATACGATCCTTTTTGTACTTCTTGATCCATATCCGTAAATAACATCTTTAACTGTTTTGTCGCCGTATCCCCTTTGGTGGTATACGCTGACAGATGAACATTATAAACAATAAAACGTTTCCCATTGTCCACTTCAAATACTTGTTTGATGTAACAACGATCCAAATCCATAAATTTACTAAATCCAGTTTCAATGGGTAATGAACGTCTTGTAGCCATCGTTGACTGCACATCTGAAAAAGTTGCCATGCCCGCTTTATTTTTTCCATGCGGTGAATTCAAAGGATACAACAAATATGGACTATCATAATTCTGAGCAAAAACTGACGTATAGTCTTTTAGCCCAACCTCCAACATTTGATATTCATTCACATGATAACTTCGTGTTCCATCGACATCTACTTCTTGAAACATCGCAAAATCTGGTTTTAACGATTGAATCGTAGCAATCTCACCTTGTACATTGGTCTTGACTTCTTCTTTGGAACGAGCGCGACTATACTTTCCCCCATCCATAAAGAACGAATAATCATCACTATACGCACCAAAACCAATATTGGCACTCGAAATACGATATTGTGTATCGGTCTTCAGCGTTTTGGTTGTTGCGAACTGACTAATGGATAATTGTTGATGATCTGCCACACGATAATACGTTGCATAAACATAAATAAAATAACCTAGTACAACGACGATGCACAAAAGAAGCAGTATTCCGATGATCTTAAAAAATTTTTTCATACTGTTCCTCTTTCTGTCTCTTGTTTTATTATACCAAAAATTAGATGGACTGCATGCCTTATGAATCAATCCCACAGATCTTATGTAGTTCTAAGCATATCCTCGAATCTGCACCCAGAAAAAAGCCTTTTGTGCTTGCACAGTCCGATAAGTATTCTTTCATGATGAGCTGTCTTTGACATGTATTGAACACAATGCTTTTTCTTCTCGAAGTGTATACACAAAACATTAGACTGCATTTTAGATGATCTATTATTCTTTGCACGTTCTGATCAGATGATACCACGCTCTTTTAAAAGATGATCTAAAGAACCCTTTTTTATTTTCTTACTTGTTAAAAATATACAGGCAACCGCCTGTATATTTCTTATATGGGATTGAATTAGTTTGTGAATGAAATAGGAGAAAGAGATGCCACTAATCCAATTTCCAAATATCGTGATTGTATTGCTCGATCGTACGATCACTGGAGAAAAAACCAGCCTTGGAAATATTCACAAGCGATTTTTTCATCCAACTTTCCGTATCTTGATAATCCTTGATCATCTGATTCTTGGTCGCAATATAGGATTTCAGATCCAACAAAGCCATGAACCAATCTTTATGATTCAAATCTTGATACAACCGTTGCAGACATGTTGCATCGCCAATCGTTACCATTTCATCGGAAATCAAGAAATCTAATACCGCTTTTACTTCTGCATCAATATAATCTTGTGGATGATAATCCGCATGCGCATAATGCGCAATGACCGTTTCACTGGATTGACCAAAAATATAGATATTATCTTTGCCAACTAAATTCGCAATTTCTACATTGGCTCCATCCATCGTACCAAGCGTAACAGCACCATTTAACATCAATTTCATGTTGCCAGTACCACTTGCTTCTTTGGATGCCAAAGAAATTTGTTCAGAAATATCCGCAGCCGGGATCAATTTTTCGGCTTTTGTGACATTATAATTTTCTACCATGACCACTTGGATATATTGCTTCAATAGGTCATCCTGTTCAATAATAGTTTCTACACATAAGATCGCATGAATGATATCTTTGGCTAAAATATAGGCAGGTGCTGCCTTAGCTCCAAAAATGAATGTGACCTTGTGGTTTGGACGATAACCTTTACGAATCTGCTCGATCAACCAGATGATATAAAGCAGATTCATTTGTTGGCGTTTGTATTCATGCAATCGCTTGATCTGAATATCAAAGATACTATTCGAATCCATATGGATGCCTTGGGTCTTTTCGATATAGGCACACAATCTTTGTTTATTGGCATCTTTGATGGCTTTCAATTCGGTTAGATCTTCGGTTTGATCAAAAGCTACCAGCTTGGTTAGTTCATCGGCATTCTTTTTAAAGCCAGGACCAATACGTTTTTCGATCCATGCGGATAAGTCAGGGTTGGTGTATATAAGCCAACGACGGAACGTGATGCCATTGGTCTTATTGTTAAATTTATCAGGATATAATTCATAAAAATTTTTCAACTCACTTGTCTTTAAGATTTCCGTATGTAACGCCGCTACCCCATTGATACTATATCCATAATGGATATCCATGCTTGCCATATGAACCATTTGATTGGCATCGATAATTTCCGTACCTGCCTTTTGCGGTGCTTCCATATGCAAGACTTCAATGATTGGCATCAATTGCGGTACAATATCCGCCAACGTATCGTAAGGCCATGTTTCCAAGGCTTCCGCCAAAATCGTATGATTGGTATACGCACACGTATGAGACACAATTTTGATGGCTTCTTTTAGACGCACACCTTCAAACATCAAACGCCGAATCAATTCCGGAATGATCATGGAAGGATGGGTATCATTAATCTGGATACATACATATTGATCCAAATGATGAAGATCATGCCCTAACTTCTTTTGTTCCCATAATATATATTGAGCAGCATTGGATACCATAAAATATTCTTGATAGACACGTAGTCTACGTCCAGCCTCGGTACTATCATCCGGATATAAGAATAGCGTCAAATTGCGATCAACTAGGCTCTCATCAAAGTCAATGCCTTCTTTGACCAAGCTTTCATCCACACCATCGAGATCAAATAAATGCAAGGTATTCACACCACTTTCATACCCTACCACATCTAGATCATAAAGATGGGAAGTAACGCGACTATGCCCAAACTCAACCGAAAAAGAAATACCGGTATCTTCTAACCAAGAGGGTTGTTTCAGCCATGGATCTTTGGTTTCATATTGCTTGAGATTTTTGAACAATTGGTGAAATAAACCAAAATGATAGTTCAAGCCAATGCCATCTCCATTCAGGCCCAAAGTCGCTAAACTATCCATGAAGCAAGCTGCCAAACGACCCAGACCACCATTGCCTAACGATGGTTCGAATTCCAATTCTTCGATATCACTTAATTGTTTCCCTATGCTGGATAGACACGTTTTAACATCCTCATAGATGCCTAAATTGATCAAGTTATTCGACAACAATTTGCCAATCAAGAATTCCGCTGAAATATAATACAGCTTCCGTTGCGATTGCGGATGCGAACAATGCTGAATTCGCTCTTTGGTTAATTGTAGTAAAGCCCCATAAATTTCTTCATTGGTACATTCATCCAATGTCTTTTCATATTGTGAAGCCACAATATGTTCTAATTGTTCGGATACTTGCATACATTCCTCCTGTAAACGTTTCCATTTGCAACTTTATTATACCTTTATTTCCGCCCTTTCTACTCAAAAATAAAGAAACTTGTATGCAAAAGTTTGCATTTCCTTGCATAAGACAGTATCGTATAGATATGAGTTATACCTTAAAAGACATTGCCCAAAAAGCCGGTGTATCCGTTTCTACCGTTTCCCGGACACTGCATGATCATTACTCAATCAGTGAACAAACCAAGCAAAAAGTACGCAAAGTGATGGAAGAAATGGGCTATACCGATGCCAATCGTCTCGAAGTCCGATCCATTGGTGTCATTTTTCCAAAGACAAGCCAAGACTCTTTAGAAAACCCCTTTTATCTAGAAAGTGTGCAAGGCATTGGCAAGATCTGTCTCCAACAAAACTTTCGGATCCATCTCATCACCGGATCGAACGATGCCGAATTAGAAGCTGCCATTAACATTTCCCATGCCCAAGGTTACATCTTTCTGTATTCAGAAAATAGTAAGCATCTTATTACAACGATGCAAAAACATAAGACTCCTTTTGTGATCATTGGCAAACCTAGTCACTCCAACAATAGCTCCTTGTATGTCGATACCGACAATGTAGAAGCGGGAAAGGTAGCCACTCAATATCTATTAAAATATCACCACAAACGAATTGGGTTTATTGGTGCAGGCAGTGAAGCCATCTTTTCGATTGAACGCAAAGTAGGATATATGCAAGCTTTATTGCAGGAACAAATCGAATCCCGTCCCGAATATATCTTTGATACCTTCCAAGAAGAGGCGCTTCTTGCTTTGATGAAAAATCCAGAACATCCAACCGCATGGGTATGTTGCGATGATTTGATTGCCTTAAAATTAGAGCATCTCTGTCATACATGTCACCTTCAAATTCCGAAAGATATATCTGTGATTGCTTTCAATCACTCATTAATTGGCAATCAATCCATTCCGCCTTTAACCACGATCGATATCCATGCCCAACAATTGGGAATGGAAGCCGCCAGTCAATTGATCAAACATATTGATAATCCCTTTCTGGTGGCAACCAAGATCATTGTTCCCTTCTCAATCATTGAACGAGAAAGCGTAAAAAAGCCCAGATAAGCATTGGCTTATCTGAGCCCGTGGAAGGTAATCGTAATTATTTATTATATTCCAAATTTAAAGTAGAGACAGGATCAAAGACATGGATCGCATGGCTTGAGAATGTGAATTGAATGTCACTGCCCATACTATAGTCATTGCCTGCCTGCAAATCAATCGTTGGCACAATGATCACGCTATCTTTTCCCAATGCATTGACATGCAAATGAATCGCACTTCCCATCATCTCGGAAACATCCACCGTTCCATGAATCATCTTGGATGGATCCCCTTCTAAGGTGATATGTTCCGGACGAACACCAACAATCACATCTTGTTCGGTTACATGGTTACGTGCCAAATTCGCTGATTTCTCTTTCGATAATGGCATGATGATATCGCCCACTTGCACACTGTATGTATCTTTATCACAAAGTAACTTTCCATTGTATTGATTCATGGCTGGAACACCAATAAAACCAGCAACAAACAAGTTATATGGATTATCATAAACTTCTTGTGGTTTACCCACTTGTTGAATGACCCCATCTTTCATGATGACGATGCGATCACCCAAAGTCATGGCTTCCGTTTGATCATGGGTGACATAAATAAAGGTTGTCTTGATTCGTTTTCTTAATTTGATGATTTCTGCACGCATTTGATTACGTAATTTCGCATCCAAATTACTTAATGGTTCATCCATCAATAAGACCTTTGGCTCACGGACAATGGCACGACCAATCGCTACACGTTGTCTTTGTCCACCCGATAAAGCTTTGGGCTTCCGATCCAAAAATTGAGTGATATCTAAGATCTCCGCCGTTTCATTGACTTTTTTATCGATGCTTGCTTGATCCATTTTACGCATCTTTAACGGAAACTCTAGATTTTGACGAACTGTCATATGAGGATAGAGCGCATAACTTTGGAACACCATCGCAATATCACGTTCATTGGGAGCTACATCATTCATACGTTTTCCATCGATAAATAAATCACCACGCGTAATTTCTTCCAAACCGGCAACCATACGTAAGGTCGTAGATTTACCACATCCCGAAGGACCAACCAAAACGATGAATTCTTGATCATCAATATCTAAGTTAAAATCTTGTACCGCAAATACCCCTTCATCGGTCACTTTTAAATTATGTTTTTTCTTACTCTTCTTTCCAGCAGGATATACTTTTTCAATATGTTTTAAATTCACTGTCGACATGTGACTCTTCCTTCCACTTTCTATTTCGACCATATAAGTTGGTCATTTTTTTCAACTTCTTTATAATAGATTCATTGAGTTCTTTTTCTTCAAACCGCCATACCCAATTGTTTCCCAATGTACTCGGTACATTGATGCGGCCTTGATTATCCAATCCTAAAATATCGGCCATGGGAATGATGGCCCAATCCGCTACGCTTCCAAAACAACCACGAATCATGCCCCAATTGTAGCCTTCCTTTTCATCCAAATGGAGATAATCAATGGCTTGTTGCACATTTTCTGGACTTGCTGAATGCATCCAACCCAGCACGGTATCATTATCGTGTGTGCCCGGATAGACAACACAATGCCTTGTATAAGAATGAGGGTAATATCCATTTCCTGTATCGCGATCATCAAACGCAAACTGCAAGATCTTCATGCCTGGATATCCCACTTGTTGGACCAGTTCATACACATCCGGTGTCAAAAAGCCGAGGTCTTCGGCAATGATATTTAGATTACCTAACACATCATGAATGGCATCAAATAAACCAATCCCTGGTCCTTTTTCCCAATGGCCATTGCGTGCAGTCTGATCCTTTGCGGGAATCGCATAATAGCCCGCAAAACCACGGAAATGATCAATGCGCAAGACATCCACAAAACGCATTTGATGCGCAATGCGATCGATCCACCATTGATAGCCATCTTTTTTCATTCGCTCCCAATCAAATAATGGGTTACCCCATAATTGTCCATCTTCACTAAAAGCATCGGGTGGACAGCCGGCAACAAAATCGGGCTTGCCAGTTTCATTCAACAAGAACTGTTCCGGATGGCTCCAAACATCGACACTATCCATTGACACATAAATCGGAATATCCCCAATGATCTGCACATGATGCAGATTGGCATAGGCTTTCATTGTGGCATATTGTTGAAAAAAGAAATATTGAATTCCTTTCCAAGTACGAATGGCCGATGTATGCTCTTTCTGGATTTGTTCTAACGCTTGTGGCTCTCGATTACGCAGCTTGGCTGGCCATGTCAAAAAAGATTGACCCGCATGTAATTCTTTGATTGTCATGAATAAGGCATAATCATCCAACCAAGCCGCTTCGGCTTGGCAGAAAACATCAAAGGCCGGATCATCCAATCGCGCTACGGCTTTTTTTAAAACTTCAAAACGATGATTAAATAATTTAGCATATTCTATTCGCTGTGGATCATTTCCCCAATCCAACGAATCATATTCCTCTTGCAGCAAAAGTCCCTGATCTTTCAACGTATCCAAATCGATGAAATAAGGATTGCCTGCATAAGAAGAAAAGGATTGATAAGGAGAATCTCCATAACTTGTAGGTCCGATTGGTAAGATTTGCCAATAGGATTGTTTGGTTTGTTCTAAAAAATCAATGAAGTCTCTGGCTGCTTGTCCTAAAGTACCAATTCCATAAGGACTAGGTAAAGAGAAGATCGGACATAAAATTCCAGCACTTCGTTTCATAAGCACCCCTTTCTAACGAAAGTTTATTTTCGATTCGCAACTGTTTTTCCTTGAATGATCTCAAAGGGAATACATTCATGTTCAGCTGCTTTATGATAGTTCATTCGTAATAAAATATTTTCTGCCGCATTTTTCGACATTTTTTCGATATCTTGATAAATAGTTGTTAATCGGGGAATACAATATTGACCCAAATCAATACCGTCAAAACCAATGACCGAAATATCTTTTGGCACATCCAATTGATGATCTTTGATACATCGCAAAGCCCCAATCGCAATGGTATCCGCTAGGGCAAAAACGGCCGTGATATCTGGATGCCGAGACAATAACGTGTTCATGGCCGTATAGCCACCATCAAACGAATACCGCCCCGGTTCATAGAACGTTTCATCAAAATAAATGTTTTGTTTCTGCATTTGCTTAGTAGCACCTGCCAATCGGTCATTGGCCGTATGCGAATTTGGATTTCCACCAATCACACCAATCTGGGTGTGGCCATGATCGATCAAATATTGGATTGCAAAGGCACCTGCGCGCAAATTATCGGTTGTATATGAAGAAACATAAGGATTTTGAACATGTTTGGCATCATTGGTCAATAAGACCGAAGGAACATCGGCATCTTTAAAATATTGATCATAATGCTCCAAACTACCTCCTAAAAAGATGAATCCTTTTGGCTTTTTTTCTATATACACTCGATAGGCAGTTTCGACTTCGTCATCATTTTCATCTAAATAATAGATGGATACTTCTTGTTCGGCAGCAGCTAAACTGGCTTGCAGTTGTTCCAATAGTTCTGAAAAGAACATATTGGCATATCCTTTAATGATGATGGCAATGATATTGCTCGATTTTAATTTCATTAATTTTGCGTTCGTATTGGGTTGATAGTTTTCTTGTTCGATCACCTTTTGAATCGCATCTTTCGCTTTATCTGAAACATCCGGATGGTGATTGATCACACGAGAAACCGTACCAATACTGTAACCACTTAATTTCGCAATATCTTTGATTGTCGCCATATACCTGCCTCCTCAAAATGACTAAATATAATTCTAACCTTTCACAGCACCGGCTGCAACGCCCTTGATAATGTATTTTTGCGCACTGAGATAGAATACGATGACAGGAATGACAGCTAATATCAAGGAGGCCATGATGGCTCCCATGTCGACTCGACCATAACTTCCCTTCATATACTGAATCGCAATCGATAATGTTTTGAATCGATTCAGATCCAAAACCAAATATGGCAATAGGAAGTCATTCCAGATCCACATCGTTTCCAAGATACCAACCGAAATATACGTTGGTTTCATGATTGGCAATACGATCTTAAAGAAGGTCTGTAGTGGCGTGCATCCATCAATCATCGCTGCTTCTTCGATCTCGATTGGTATGGATTTGACAAATCCACAGAACATAAAGACAGCCAAACCGGCGCCAAAACCTAAATATATAATGATGATGCCCCAAGGTGTAACCAAGCCTAAGATATTGGCAATTTTACTTAATGTAAACATGACCATTTGGAAAGGGACGACCATAGAGAACACACATAAGATATAAATAGATTTTGTGATGCGATTGGTTACACGCGTAATGAACCAAGCACACATACTTGTACAAATCAGGATCACAAGAACACTGCCTACGGTGATAAACACGGTCCAACCGACAGCTTTGAGTAAGTCATAGGATGTAATGGCTTCTTGATAGTTTTCCAAACCGATAAAGTTATCCACATTTGGTAGTGTAAATGGTTCCTGTGAGATCCATACTTTACTCTTGAATGAGTTAAATAAAACAATCAATACAGGCATCACCCACCAAATCGAAATGAAAGTAAGAATACCCGTACCTAAATAACTTTTGGCTTTCTTGCTCATATTATTGTTGCACCTCCTTGCTGCGGGTTGCACGCAATTGGATCAAACCAATACCAACCACAATGATAAAGAAGATCACAGCTTTGGCTTGACCTACACCTTCGAATCCACTTCGTCCATAGAATGTATTGAAGATGTTCAAAGCCATTAATTCACTCATCTTGCCGGGTTCACCAGCTGTCAAAGCTAAGTTTTGATCAAACAATTTGAAACCATTGGTGATCGATAAGAACGTACAAATCGTAATGGATGGCATCATCATCGGGATGGTGACCTTAAACAATTTTTGTCGATTGGTGGCTCCATCAATTTCAGCGGCTTCCAAGACATCCCCTGGAATCGACTGCAAACCAGCAATATAGATGATCATCATATATCCAATTTGTTGCCAACATACCAAGATGACCAAGCCCCAGAAGCCTAGACGTGCATCCAAATTCAAAGCCATATCATATTTCGATAAAATACCTGCAAAAATCAATTGCCAAATATAACCCAAAACAATACCACCAATCAGGTTTGGCATAAAAAATATCGTACGGAAAATATTGGTTCCTTTTAATTTCTGAGTCAAAGCCATGGCCAACGCAAAAGCAACCACATTGATGATGACCAACGTTACAATGGCGAATGCACAAGTCAACCAGAAGGAATGTTGAAAGATCTTATCACCAAATGCCTTTGCATAATTGCTCAAACCAATGAATCTAGCATCTGTCACCGTTGTAAACTTACAAAAAGACAAATAGATACCCATGATAAATGGAATCACAAATCCAATCGCAAAAGCAGCCATGGTCGGTAACACAAAGATCGGCCAATACTTTTTAATGTTTCTTCCCATAGTGTCTCCTTTCTTTTTAAAAAGCGGCAAGCGATTGAACATCACTTACCGCTATCGTGTTATTATTCGCTATCCTTTGTAGCTGCAGCTTCTGTCTTCCATCCATCAACGAATGCAGAAACAACTTTGTTCCAATTTTCATCCGTTTGCTTAGCAGCATATGTTGTCAAAGCAGAACCAACGCCATTTTTCCATTCTTCACTAGGCATTGTCGTAAAGTTCCAAGTGACCGGTGCTTTACCTTTCTTGTCATATTTAGCTGCACAGTTTACCAAGTAATTCGAAGATTTTAAGTTCTTCTTGAATGGAATATTGAATCCCATGCCATCTTTTCCACTTGGCATTGCTTTATCGCCACCACATAATGCATTCAAACCAGTCTTAGAAGTAACACACCAATTCATGAAATCCAAAGTTGCATCGATATCTTCTTGACTTGCTTTACTATTTACACACCAGTAGTTTTCTGTTCCTGTACATAATCCTTCGTTCTTATCATCAACACCAAAGTAAATAGGAATCATCGCTAAGTTCTCATCCCCGATATCTTTGATATCGTTATAAGCCCAAGTACCATTTTGATAGAATACAGCTTTATTGGTTACGAATTCAGCCGTGGCATCATCACCCGTCTTGCTTGACAATTGTGTTGGCTTGCAAGTGGCATTATTAATGTAAAGATCCCACAAATTACGATAGTTATCTAAATATGTACCCTTAATGGCATCTGTATTGGAAATACCATCTTGTTTATATTCATAGTAAATAGGTAAATTAGCTAAATGTGTCTTGAAACGCCAATCACTCGATTTATCCATACCAGCGGAAGTAAAGGCGCTGAATCCCAATTTCTTTTTATGTTTTGTGATGTCTTCAGCTACTTTTTTCAAAGAGTCATAACTCTTGATATCACTAACTGAATACCCTGCTTTTTTCAACAATTTCTTATTGACGATCAAACCATAAGATTCGGTTACATAACCAATACCGGCCATCTTATCGCCATCCATCAATGCATAATCTTTACTGGTTAATTGTTTTGCGATCTTGGATCCGCTCAAGTCGTAACAATAATCTTTCCAACTTGCTAATCCCACTGGACCATTGACTTGGAATAACGTTGGCATCTTCTTTTTAGCCATTTCTGATTTCAATGTTGATTCATACTGACCACTCGCTGCCGTTAATACCGTTACTTTGACACCTGTCTTTTTGGTGTACAACTTCGCTAATTCTTTCCATTGCTTATCAGCTTCCGGTTTGAAGTTCAAATAATAAACTTCTCCTTTTGAAGATGATTTGGCTTGTACTGGCGTTGAAACTCCAGCACTTGCACCCGCAAACATAGCAACGGAAAGAGCTCCACACATAAACTTTTTCAATACGTTTTTCATGATCTTCCTCCTCATACTCTCTACGTTTCTGTAATCGTTTCCGTTAACGTTTACATTTTCTATCTCTATAGTATTGTAAACGTTTCCAAAAATCAATAAGAAAATAAAAAAAATCGTAGAAAATTAAATTTCTACGATCGTATATCCATATCCATTGATCAATGTCGTTCCCGATGGATGATGTCGAACCCGTTCAAAAGAACCATATTCCAGATGACAATGTCCATAAAACATATAGGCCGGATGATATTGATCTAAAAAATCATTAAAACACGCAAAACCTTGATGCATCATATCTTCCAAATCGCCATAGCCCATACAAGGCGCATGACTCACAAAGATATCGATGCCCTTTTGTTTACGAATCTTTCGACGCAGCTTTTTGATTCGCTTTTCCATTTCCTTTTCATCAAACAACCAAGCCTGTTCATACAAACCAAAAGCACCACCCAATCCTGCAATTCGTAAACCATGTGTTTGAATGATGTCATCATCCAAACAGATACAACCTTCTGGTTCTTTTCCGAGATCATGGTTGCCATGTACATAATACAACGGACGTGAAAACATCGTGACCAAATATTCCAAATAGGAAGCATGCAGATCCCCACAAGAAAGAATCAGATCAATCGGATGCATTTGACGAAAGGATGTAGCATTCCATAAGGCAGGTGACTCGATATCCGAAATCACTAAAATACGAGTCATTGAGGAATCCCTCCGATCACATTTTCATTGAGCCAACGCATTTGAATGATTTCATCTTGACTCCATCGCGCATCTTGTCGATGACGAATCAAGCCCTTTTGACTATGGATTTCTCCATCAAATGGATGAATATTTCCTTTGATCATCGCTTGTTTCAAATCATAAATGAGATTTTGCGTTGGATACGGCACATGCTCCGAAATGATCAAATCGATGATGCCACTATCCATGCCCCACCAATTGTTGTGGCCACGCACCGCTTTTTCACCACGATCAAGAATATGTTGGATCAATAAGACATAATATTTGCCCCAATGCACGATTGGCATTGCCAAATTGACGATCGTATCGCCTTGTTTTTGATAGATGCCAAATTCCCGGGATGTATTGTCCCAACAAATGGAATCTGGCCCCGAAATCACATCCGCCAATACATCCTTCGATGCATAGCTCCAATCCAAATACACTTTGACTTGGGGATCGATCATGCCCGCTCCAATCGCAAACGCATTGATGTTTGGAATATCGCCATATATCGGATATTCCGATTGATAGAGAATACAATGGGTCTGGGACATCGAAGCCGCAATCATGCCCAATAAGAACTTGGCTTCATACAAGCGAGAATAGAAAGTATGCACATTGGTCTTTTGGAGCAAAACAGAACAATTCATAAAATGAATCGATGGATACTCCAAAGAAAGCTTATATGTCGCTAACAATTGCCGCGGACTGATACTGATCACGATATCGATTTGTTTGGCAATCGTAGGTACAATATCTTCCATCCTTCCATCATACATGTGGGTCTTGACCACGCCCCCAAAATAGGTTTCCATATACAATCGACCCAATTCATGATCATGGATCCAAGTGGATGATTCCATCGACGAATCGGCAATAAAAGCAATCCGTAATGGATAGCTCACACTATACTTTTTATTAAATAAAGAGACTTTTCGATACATTTCCGGTTTATCGATCCATTCTGGCTGGACTTGGTGTCCATCCAGTAGTCGCTGGATCTTTTCTTTGTCTTTGGCCCCATCCAGACCATAAAGTTGACAAGCCAATAAAAAGACATCGGATTGCACATCATAGCTAGCTGGATACAAGGAACAAAAGAGATAAAATGCACTACGCACATGGTCAATGGTTTCGCCATCCCATGGATGTGTAAGATCTTTATTCAAACACTTTGCGAAGGCGATATAACTCCCCACCTGGGTAAAGAAGAGATCATTGATCTGGGTGACAGCGTAAAAATCAACATATTCATGATCAATTTGAGTTTCATCTTTCTTTTCCGGCAAGATACGAGTCACATGGGCACGCATGGATGGCATCCCCACATATTTTGCGATCGAGACGCGTTTATTTCCTTCCTGGACATAAAAAAGACGACGATATTCGAACACCTGAATCGGATCACGAATGCCTTCTGCCAATTGGGAATCATAGAGATTTTCCCACTTCATCGCAAATTCGCTATCTTCGTCCAAAAGGGGCATAAAGCCTGGCGCAAACGCGGACACACGACCTCGTGTTTTCGTACCGACGATTCGATTGGTTGGAATATCGATACAACCCAAATAGGACCGATCCAATCGATCGATGGCATCTATGGTTTCATCTAAAACAAGCAATTGGCCTTGTTTTAGATTTTTTTCACCCATTTTTTTGGCTTTACTGTATTCTTTCATACCTTTCCCTTTCAAAACAAACGCAACTGATTGGAAATGATCGAATGAGGTTCCACCTCAATGATCGTATCATTGGGCTGTACATGCCCAATCAATAACGGTGAATACGGATCATGGAAAGCTTGATTTTGTTTGACTAACGTTTGATTTTCATTCGCATAACAATACAAACAACCATGTCCACATGTATTATAGGCACCGATATCATTTTGAAGCAAACACCGACAGCCTTTCCGTGCATAGGTCGTTGGCGGTTTCAAACCAATATGAAATGCATCCTCCAATACAGCCTGACTCATACATCCGGATGTATCAATGCCATACTTCGATAATCCCTTTTCCATACAAGCATATACTTTCATATCGTATGAGGAAGCGATGGATACAAAAGCTTGGCTGATCCTTTTTTGATCATCCAGAGATACTTCCTGAATATTGGGAAAATTGCGTTTGGTCTTCGCATAGAGATCAATAAAACTAATGATCACATGATGGGTATAGCCCGACAAGGCTTTACACAATTGTGCAAACGCTCGAATATGGAATTCCACCGTATAGGTTTCATTCAACAAGATGGGATCATAGCGCCAAGCCATATGCTCGCTTCCAATCCTATCCGATAATTCGCGCATCGATTGTAAGACCCATCGTTTATTTTGAATATTCGGTTCAATCTCTTTCCCATAAGGGGTCAAAGTCACCATCCAATACATGCGATACGATGATAATTTTTCAAACTGTTGGAACATGGGACGCGGATTCTTGGTACAGAAACAAAGCAGATCGACCACTTCGGGATGAAGGTCATATCGATAAATTTTATGAGGATCATAGGGACTACGACTCAAAACATAGCCAGCCTCAATACGATGATAAAACCAAGACGCATAGAATGCCGGAATGTCGGTGCGATTGCCCGTATTAATGATCATGTCTACCTCTTTTCTATAACGTTTTATAGTGGACGATGATGTCTTCATAGGTCCCATCATCCAATGCAAACCCATTTGGTATCGTACCCAATTGAACAAAGCCTAATTCCTGATAGAGATGCAATGCGGCCGCATTTGTAGCAACAACGGCATTAAACTGTAAGATACGAAAGCCCAGTCGCTTGGCTTGGTGCATACAATCTTGGACCAATTGCTTCCCAATATGTTTTCCTCGCTGATCTGTCTTGACCGCATACGATGCGTTACAAATATGACCACACCGCCCAACATTATTCGGATGCAAAATATACATACCGACAATTTGGCCATCATCAACGGCTACACCGGTATAGCTTTGCGATGAAAAGAAAGTATAGCCCTCTTTTTCATCCAAGAGATCTTTTTGGGGAAAGGCCACGCCTTGTTTGACGACTTCATTCCATATGTCTACGACTGCTTTTGTATCTGCTTTTTTAAATTTTCGTATTTCCATTTTATAACCTATACTTTCGAATAAATAAGACAACCATCTTTTGAAGTTGATTCAAACCAATGACCTCGATGGGCAAATGGCCAGCTCCTTCTAAAAGAACATGATATTTGTCGGCCCTGATCCGTTCATAAAAGGACATAGAATCCGCCGAATCGATCCATTGATCCCTTTCTGGCTGTACCCAGAGGATCGGTACTCGATAGTCTTCGGGCGGACACAAAGTAGGATGCGCCAAGGTATGTAAGAATTCCTGTGTGACTTTTGCACCTGCAGATTGTTCATCTTCACTCAATAGCTGACAAACCGCGGGATTGTTCGAAATCGTTCTTGTATCAATCACGCGTTTGATCTTCAAAGCTCGCCATCGCAATAGACGTGCATGCTTTTCAAAAACAGGATCGGTCCAAACATCGTTCCCTACATTTTTATCATTGAGATCTAACAAATGGGTCACGATGACACCTCGAATTTGCGGACAAAGTGCCCCCAATTGATACGCCAACATGCCAGATAGACCCAATCCCATCAAAAAGGTGTTTTCAATTTCGGTCTGTTCAATCAACTTTTGACAACAAGACAACCAATCTTCATAGGTCGCTTGTTTGACATTAGACTGCCCGAAAAAAGGTAAATCTGGGCAAATTACCCGATACCCCAAGCGATAAAAAGGAACCGCTAAAAAAGACAACATCCGGCCATTCGCAATCAAGCCATGGAGGATAATGATCGTTCCTTTAAAGTAGCGGGGTTGGTAAATATCCACATGCATATGGACATCATGATAATAAATATACTCTTCTTGGCAATGGATATCCGAAGTCATTCGATTCCGTAGAGGCAAATGATCTTGAAAAGCTTGCCAACTTGGATACGCTTTCATACGCTTATGATATCATTCTTTTTTCGTAAATGCTTGTGCGATCGTATCGATCGAGCTGCAAGCCAACCGATTGACCTCTTCTTGACCGGAACAAACTATGGCAATATCAGTCAACATACGCAAATGATCTCTCTCTTTGGCTGCTAAGGCAATGACCATCTTTACGATTTGATCATCCCAGATAGTTCCCTGTGGAAACGCCATGATAGCCATTCCAGAATGATGAACGGTATCTGACTGTCCATGCGGAATGGCCAAACCAAAACCAACGACAGTTTCATACATCTTTTCGGTTGCCAACATAGCATCTGTATATGCTTGATCGGTATAGCCACTTTGACATAACCGATTTCCTAATTCCTGGATGATGACCGTTTTTGATTTGGGTTCCGTTTCTATTGATATATTTTCTTTTAATAGTTCTTCCATCATTGCCTCCAAATTCCTGAAACTGCCAAGCGTTTTCCTGCTTCTTGAATGCGATTGATATCTTCGACCAAAGCCAAACGCACATAGCGCATGCCTTGAGCACCAAATGATTGACCAGGTGTCACCACAATACCGGTCTTCTTTAAAAGATCTTTCACAAACGCATTGGAATCTGCATACACATCCGGAATCGGAGCCCACGCAAACATGGTGCCTGCTGAGGCAGGAATGGTCCAACCAGCTTGACCAAAATATTTCACCAACGCATTGCGACGATCTTCATAAGCTTGTCGCGTTGCTTGGATGGCCTCTTGACAGTGATCTAAGGCTTCGATACCGGCATATTGGACCGGCAAGAAAACACCATAATCCATATTGGATTTTAATTTCCGATACAAACTGACCATTTCTTTATTACCAACAACAAAGCCAAGACGAGCGCCTGCTAAACCGAAGGTCTTCGATAAGGAATTCAATTCAATGCCCACATCCATGGCCCCATCGAACGATAAGAAACTTTTTCCAACTTTGCCATCGAAGACCAATTCACTATAGGCATTATCATGGATGACCATCAGATCATATTGTTTCGCAAAATCGATCAATTCTTCATAAAAAGAATCCGGTGCAATCGCACAAGTTGGATTATTCGGATACGAAATGATCAATAGCTTTGCTTGTTTGGCCACCTCGGGATCGATATCTTTCAGATCCAACACAAAGTCATTTTCGGCTTTTAAGGGCATATAAGATACCTTGCAAGAGGCAATTTTAGGTCCATCTTGAAAGATTGGATAACAAGGATCGGGCACCAAGACCAAATCCCCTGGATCACATAATGCCAGACAAATCGTACTCAACGCTTCTTGCGAACCCGATGTACAAATGATTTGATCCGTATCGAGATCAACGCCATATCGATTGTGATACCACTTTTGCACCGTGGTCAACATCTCTGGTAATTCACTGATCGCATATTTAAAATTGGCGGGTCGTTGGATTTGCGTCACCATCTCTTCAACGATAGAATCCACTGGTGGAATATTCGGTGACCCAATCGAAAAATCAATCGTATCTTTCCCGGTTTTTTCGGTATATTCTTGTTTCATGATCTTCAATTCGGTAAAGATCGACGTACCGAATTCATTCATTTTTTTCGCTTTGTACATACTACATCTCCCCATTGGTTCTTATTATAACGCAGATACATCGATATCTCTATCTTTGGTACAATCATCTATTTAGATATTTATCTAAATAGATATTGACAACCATTCTTTAAGTAACGATAATATATGTAGATATGTTGAAAACAAACACATTCAAAGCCCTCGCTGATCCGGTCCGAAGAAAAATTTTAGAATTGTTGAAACACGGACCCATGCGTGCAGGGGATATCAGTTCTCGTTTTGAACTGACTCCGGCAACTGTTTCCTATCATTTGAAAATATTGAAACAAGCCGATCTGATTTTTGAATCCCACGAAAAAAATTTTATCTATTATCAATTGAACACATCCGTCTTGGAAGAGCTTTTCCTTTGGATTGCAAATTTAGAAGGAGGTACACATGCTCAAAACAAATAAACGGACCCTGATCCTGACTAGCTTGCTGACTTTACTTCCCTTAGGTATCGGCCTCTATGCATGGAATCAACTACCCGATCCTATGGCCACCCATTTTGATATCCATGGTATGGCTAATGGCTACAGTTCCAAACTCTTTGCGATTTTCTTTCTACCGCTTTTCTTATTGGGCATCCAATGGTTTTGTATTTTCATCACCTCTGCGGATCCCCGGAAACAAAATATCAGTTCCAAGATCTTTACGCTCATCCTTTGGATCATTCCCATCATTTCCTTGATCACCGGTTTATCGGTATATGCCTATAACTTGGGCTATTCCATCCCAATCGAGATCAGCTCGGAAATCCTCATTGGCCTTTTGTTGCTTATCCTAGGAAATTATCTACCCAAGACAAAACAAAACTATACCATTGGGATCAAGCTTCCATGGACCTTGGATAATGAAGAAAACTGGAATCGGACCCATCGCTTGGCCGGTTTTGTATGGGTCATGGGTGGAATCGTGATTTTGATAAGTGCACTACTCCATTTTCATTCCTTCTATTTCCTATTTGCTGTATTGATTCTCACCATAATCATTCCTTGTGTCTATTCGTATTGGCTCTATACCCATTAAAAAGGTTCCGCTCAAAGACGGAACCTTATTCTTTTGCCCAATTTCGACAACGAGCAACCGCTTTTTTCCAACCCGCAATTTGTTTCTTGGACTGATCTAAAGTCATGACCGGTGTGAATAATTTATCCAATTGCCAATTGGCACGTATTTCTTCTTGATCTTGCCAATATCCAGTCGCTAAACCTGCTAAATAAGCAGCCCCCATTGCTGTTGTTTCAACACATTTTGGACGCAAAACGGGTGCTCGACAGATATCAGTCTGCATTTGACATAATAGATTATTGGCGCAAGCGCCCCCATCCACTTTTAATTGTCCCAAAGACACATTTGCATCGGCTTCCATAGCCCGAATGACATCATTAACCTGATAGGCCATGGATTCCAACGTAGCCCGAATGATATGGTTCTTATTTACACCCCGTGTCAGGCCAATGATCATACCACGCGCATAAGGATCCCAATATGGTGCACCCAACCCAGTAAAGGCGGGTACCACATAACAACCATTGGTATCATGTACTTTTTTGGCATAGTATTCACTATCCACACTGGATTCAATCAACCGCATTTCATCGCGAAGCCATTGAATGGCTGCTCCAGCCACAAAAATGGATCCTTCCAACGCATAGGTGATTTCATCATGCAATCCCCACGCAATGGTTGTAACCAAACCATTTTGGCTTACAACAGGATGGTTTCCCGTATTCATCAATAAAAAACCACCCGTTCCGTAGGTATTTTTCACATCACCAATATCAAAACAAGCTTGTCCAAACAAAGCACATTGTTGGTCTCCTGCGGCACCGGCAATCGGAATTTCTGCCCCTAAAAACGAAGCATCCGTGTATCCATAGATACAACTGGAAGGTTTTGGCGTTGGCAACATTTGTTCCGGTATATCCAATAGCTTTAAGAGATCGGTATCCCATTTCAAAGTATGAATATTGAACATCATTGTACGGGAAGCATTGGAATAATCGGTCACATGCACACGGCCTTTGGTCAATTTCCAGATTATCCACGTTTCCACCGTTCCGAATAAAAGTTGACCGGCTTCGGCTTTTTGGCGCGCATCCGGTACATGGTCTAAGATCCATTTCAATTTTGTACCCGAAAAATACGGATCAATCAATAACCCCGTTTTTTCACGAATCATCTCCAAAAGACCTTGGGCTTTTAGAGAGTCACAATATTCAGCTGTTCGACGACATTGCCAAACAATGGCATGATAAATGGGTTCCCCCGTTTCCTTATCCCAAACCAAGGTCGTTTCTCTTTGATTGGTGATGCCAATCGAGACAATTTGGGAAGCTTCCGCATTGATCTTTTGCATGGCTTCGACCGCTACACTGATTTGCGTGGCCCAAATTTGATTGGCATCATGCTCCACCCATCCGGGACGAGGATAATATTGAGGAAATTCCCGTTGGGCGACCGAACAAATTTTTCCTTTCTTATTGAATAGAATGCATCGATTGGAAGTCGTACCTGCATCCAATGCCATTACATATTTTTCCATAAAACTCTCCTTACAACCGCTTACATTATAGCACTTTCGTGATAGAATAGGGATATGAGGTGAATACGTCAACTACCCACCCACTAAAGTGAGTGGGCTTGTAACTCCCCAGTAGTGCTATCGTCTTACGACTCCTACCTTTGGCTTATCCGATTACTCAGATAGTGGGGTTACATCGCAGGGTGATTGACTGCACCCTTATCATCTCAGACATGCTGAGGTGATACTGTATCCGGTACTTGACTATCCTTTGCAAGATAGCTGATTCCCATGCGATACAGATTCATTGCTCCGATACGGTCATCATTGGATGTATAACCGCAAGACTTACAGCAAAAGACATGTCTCTTCTTGTCACGGTTGGACTTTTCCGTATGTCCGCAAACAGGACAGGTCTGGCTCGTATAACGAGGATCAACAGTGATTACCGAACTCTCGTTGAGAGCCGCCTTGTACTTTAGCTTCTGCTCCAAATCGTAAAACGACCAGGACACAGATACATAACGATCCTTACGACGCACCCTTTCGGTAACGGAACGGATCCCAGACAAGTCTTCCAAGACAAAGAGCGTATGCTTCGGGTTGGATTCAACGAGTGCCTTCGATACCTGATGGTTTACATCCTGCATCCAACGGTTTTCTCGCTGACCGATAGCTTTGAGCCTTCGTCTTGCAGAAGGGGTCTGTCTTTGCTGAAGTTCCTTGCGAAGCTGTTTGTACTTGGCACGCTTTTGCTTAATAGCCTTGCCGCTAACAAAATCAGACTTATGCTTGCTGTCATAGGTTGCAACAACAAAGTTGATGCCCCTGTCAACGCCGACGACATTACAAACGTCACAATCCAAGGCTTCAAGGATATCTCTGGTAACTAGGATATGCAGAAAATACTTGCCATGTTTTTTCACAAATTTGGCGGTGCCAAAAGAGTAGGTGTCGTGGTCAAAGTATTTTTCCATGCCGTCAGAATAGTATGGCAACTTCACACGACCGCTAAGTGTATTTACAGAGAACAAGTTCTGTGTAAGAGAATAGTCTCTATTCCATACAAGGTCGTATTGAGGCTTGGAGAAGTTTGGCTTAATCCATTCATGTTGGTTTTCTAAGATGGTTTTGTATCTTGCAATGACCGTCTTAAAAACGGATTGTGCCATCTGGGATTTTAAGCCATAGCGCTTACGGAGATCATAATACAATGCCTTATTAAGTGAAAACTGCTTTAAATCATGCGTCTGGAAGATGTAATTTGACACAAAGTTGCACGCACTGCGATACGTGCTCATGGTAGCATTCAACATCTCACGCTGTTCGGGTGTGGCTTGGACCTGAATCTTTGCAGTAGTAGTGATTTGCATCAGTAACATCTCCCTTCATTGTGTTTCACTATATATCGATATAGCATAGATTTAGTGAATACACAACGGGAGGAATAAAATTTATGCAAAATCGCTACAATCGCAGGAATAGACGCAAATACAATCTTAAAGTGCATGTCGTACTTGAGACAAAGTATAGGAAAGCGTTGTTGCAGGATGGTATCGATGACTTTGTGAAACGTGCCATAAGCTATCTTGCAGATCAAAACGACTGGACAATTATCGCTATGGAGACAGACAAAGACCACCTTCACATATTGCTGGAATACGATGCCACAGAACGCTTCTGCGACATCATCAGCATCATCAAACAGAGAACAACACGATGGCTCTGGATACGCTACAGAAATATATTAACTAAACAATACTGGAAGAAACACATTTTCTGGTCAGATGGATACTTTGCCTGTAGTGTTGGAGAAGTATCATCGGCAACCATTGAAAAGTATATAGCCGAACAAGGCTAAGAAAGGAGAAAGCGGCTCCTCCCACCTGCTGAAGCAAGTGGGTTTCCGCCGCTAAATGATTTTATGAAAACAAATCTTTCTTATCCATCCAGTGATGGAGTCACAATGATCCATGCCGAGATGTGGATGCCCGATGGTAAGGTTCAAGCCATCCTGCAAATTGCCCATGGCATGGTCGAATTTATCGATCGATACGATCGTTTTGGTACTTATTGTGCCAAACAAGGCATTTTGGTTTGTGGCAATGATCATCTAGGCCATGGCCAAAGTATAACTGGCAAGGCCCGTTTGGGTTATTTTGGCGAAAATGGAAATGAACATGTGATTACCGATCTGCACACCCTCTATGAAAAAATACATAAGATGTATCCAAATGTTCCTTATTTTCTATTAGGCCACAGCATGGGATCGTTCTTAGCTCGACAATATATCACCCGCTATGGTGCTGATCTATCGGGTGTGATCCTCATGGGTACAGGCTATCAAAGTCAGACATCTTTAAAGATGGCTCGTTTCTTATGTGAAAAGATTGCAGATCAAAAAGGTTGGATGTATCGAAGTCCCCTCTTGACGAAAATGACATTGGGATCCAATAATAAACATTTTGAACCCGCTAGGACCCCTTCGGATTGGCTGACCAAAGATACACAGATTGTGGATACCTATGTCCATGAACCACTTGATAATTTCCAATTTACGACCAATGCGTTTGATGAAATGTTTAAAGGCATACAAGATGCCGATACCCACATCGATCAGATTCCAAAAGACTTACCGGTCTTATTCGCATCCGGTGCTGATGATCCCGTGGGAGACTTTGGAAAAGGTGTACAAAAAGTCTATCATCTGTTTGTCGATGCCCAAATAAAAAACGTAGAGTGCAAACTCTACGAAAATGATCGCCATGAAATTTTGAATGAACTCAACTACAAACAAGTCTATGATGATTTGATTGCTTGGATGCAGGAGGCTTATTAGCCTCCTTTTCCTATGCCCATACGATTGGCGCCAATGTAAGAACGAATCCAACGTAACGCTTCTTTATTATCTTTGGTCGTAAACATAAAATTTTGAGTCGCTGTTTCAATCGTAAAACGCAAAATATGTTGATAAAGAAGATACACTTTGACATATCGTATGTGTTGCCAAGGAATTTGCACATAATCTTGTACATTCCGTTCGTTATAAAATTCAAAGGCATGATTGCCAATCAAAATTTGACCATATTGGATCCATCCTCCAAATCTTTCACCATCTATGCGCAGATCCACTTGGCTATTGAATGATTGGATCATAGTAAACCAATGCAGTATCCGGCTACACCAATGATAAACATCGCCAAAATGAGTACGATCAACGACACATTTTTCTTCAAGGCCTTCATACAAATAAAGGTCATGCCCAGACCTAAAAGACCTGGCACCAAACCATTCAATGTATCTTGGATCACCGGTATTTCAATCTGTACATATCGTTGTACCAAAGCCCCCATCACAAACATACCTACGATACTGGCTGTACGTGTTGCTTTTTGAAGAAGACCACCCGACATATTTTCACTGATCTGTTCGCCTTTTTCATATCCCACTTCTTGTGTTTTCCACATGAAACCAATTCGCATGAAATTCCAACCCACAAAAAATAAGATAGGCCCTAAAATACTTCCTTCCATGGCTAAGGATGCACCCAACGCACCAAGCAAGGGACGAGCCGTAAACCAAAATACCGGATCAGCCACACCAGCTAAAGGCCCCATCATTCCCACTTTTACATCTTGGGATACGTCTTTTCCTTGCGCGCGTTGTTCCTCTTGAGCCAAAGCCACACCCAATATTGGTGAAACCACATAGGGATGGGTATTAAAGAATTCTAAGTTGCGGTGCAAAGCATCTACTTGATCTTCTTTTTTAGCATATAACTTCTTTAAAGCAGGAACCATCGCATAGGCCCATCCTCCATTTTGCATGCGTTCGTAATTCCACGAACCTTGTAAGAAAGTCGAACGCCACATGACTTTTTTTCGTGTCTTCTTATCTAACATGGTCAGATCCTCCTATTCATAGTCATCCAAAATATCCCCCAATGGATCATTGGAAGATGTCGTTTGTTTCGAAGAAAGAAAATGAATCGTCAGAAAAGCAAGGGAAAAGCCAATCGCAAAAAGAGCTAAAAGCGTAAATTGTTGGATCATTGCGAATACAAAACCTAAAGCAAAGAATGGCCATGCGTCTTTGGTTGCGATCATATTGATGACCAAGGCATATCCCACCGCAATCACCAAACTACAACCAATATCCAATCCCATGACTAACCATGTGGGCATACTTTGCATAAATACATACACAGCTTCATTCGGGATAGCCCACAACAAAATGGCAGGAATCACTACACGCAATCCTTGGAGTCCCAAAGCCATGCGTTGGATGCGATCAATCGCATGAAAATCAGCCTGATTGGCGGCTTCATCCATACGATGAACCATGCCAACGGCTAGCGTACGAATCAACATGGTCAAAAATAACCCCGCTACAGCCAAGGGAATGGAACAAGCAATCGCAATGGCTACGCCATCCATGCCAAAACCACTTTTTACCAATAATATCGAACTGGCAATCGAAGCCAAGGCAGCATCTGGCGCTACGCTTGCACCAATATTAGCCCATCCCAAAGCCATCATTTGTAAGGTTCCACCTAAGACCAAACAGACTGGTAATTGATTCGTAGCCAACCCAATGAGCGTACAAGCAATTAACGGTTGATGAAATTGAAATTCATCCAATATACCTTCTACACCAGCTAAAAACGCAATTAATATGATCCATATCCATGTCATCTTATGCCAACTCCTTTCGTGCTTGGGCGATTAACGCATCCATATTTCCAGGTGGATCCGATGGTACTTTTCGCACATCAAATTGCACACCCAAAGCTTTTAATTTTTCAAAGGTACGGACATCCTCCCTATCTAAAGAAATGGCTTGATTTACCGCACACTTTCCTTCTTTATGTGCCATCGAACCAATGTTCAACGTTTTGATATCCACACCAGAGGCAATGACCTGTAACGCATCTTGTGGATTTTCAAATAAGACCAAGGCTTGCGTCAGACCAAAACGAGGGTCTTTGGATACTTCTACCAACTTATATAAAGGCACCACATTGGCAGGGACACCAGGAGGGGCTGCCTCCATGATCATTTGTTTGCGCAAGGCATCATGGGCAACTGTATCACTAGCCACGATGATTCGGTTGGGCTTTGTGGTCTTTGTCCAGCCCGTTGCGACTTGACCATGCAACAAACGAGAATCAATACGAGCCAAGACGAAGTGAATGTGTCCATCGCCCAAAACAGTCCCTTCTGGAATGGGACCTGTTGGTTTGGAGGTTTCAACAACGGCTTGGGTTTCTTTTGGTTGTAAAGATGCAGGACGCGCTTGCACCCCTTCTTTAGCTGTAGTGATCACATGTGTCGCAATGGCATGGGCAGTCTCCATCGAAAAACGGGACACCAAAGCCTCAATCAACATAGGAAGATTCATACCGGTCAAAATCGCCCATGTATCTTCATGACCATGAATCAAGCCATTGGCCTGATTAAATGGTGTACCACCGAACAGATCACATAAGATCAATACTTGTTCGGGATCCTCAAATGTGGCAATCGCAACTTCCATTTTTTTGCGAATATCATCTGGTCCTTCAGTTGGTTGCAGCGTCACAGCAGCTACATTGTCTTGTTGTCCAAAAATCATTTCGGCGGACATTTTGATTCCTTTCGCAAAATCACCATGGCTCGCAATTAATATTCCTACCATATCTCTCCTCTTTCCCTAAAAAAGCCCTGATTTAGGGCTCTATTCCTTATTAAAAACGGTGGTATCTAATGCCCCATTTTGTTTGGCCACAATAGTCGTACAGACAGCATCTCCTGTAATATTGACGGCGGTTCGTAACATATCCAAGATACGATCAATTCCCATGATCAAGCCAATACCGGATACGGGTAAACCAACCGAATCAAAGACCATTGCCAATGTGATCAAACCAACACTTGGTACGCCAGCTGTTCCAACGGAAGCTAAGGTAGCTGTTACGATGACGGTGGCATAATCCGCCGGTGTCAAATGTATTCCAAAGGCTTGAGCAACAAAAACCACGGCTACACCTTGCATGATGGATGTACCATCCATATTGATGGTAGCACCTAGAGGAATCGTAAAACTCGAGATTTTGCGAGAAACCCCCATTTTCTCTTCCAAGGTATCAATATTTAGTGGAATCGTAGCATTGGACGTGGCGGTACTAAAAGCAAAAGCCTGGACAGGAAAAAATTTCTTCGCAAATTTAAATGGATTCAAGCCAGTAAACACTTTTAGGAACACCATGTACACAACAAAACACTGTATACCCAGTCCACATACAACCGTGATCATATATTTGAACATAGGGACCATCGCCGTGAACCCCAATTCACTAAATGTTCGTGCAATTAAACAGAAGACACCAATCGGTGCAATCTTCATGATCATCATGGTCATTTCCATCATGATGTCATTACATTGCGTACAAAAATTAGTTACCAATTGCGCTTTTTCCTTTAATTTTGCCAGGATTACTCCTACTAATAGCGCAAATACAATGATTTGCAACATTTCCCCATTGGCCAAAGATGCAACAGGATTGGTTGGAATGATATTTAAAATGGTCTCCGTTACTGTCATATCCGTCTTTGTCGAAGCGCTTTGCACCGTTGTTTTCACATTTTCAATCGCACTCATATCCAACCCAATTCCGGGATTGATCAATTTCGCAATTCCCAAAGCAACGGCCACAGCAATCATAGTTGTTGCCAAATAAAAACAAATTGTACGAATGCCGACATTACCCAATGTCTTTGTATCCCCAATGGCAGCAGCACCACAGATGATTGAAAAGAAAACCAGTGGTACGACCAACATCTTCATCAAAGAAATGAAACCTTGGCCAATCACATAAAATATGCCTTCTACCATTACATTCTTTATTATCGCAATATCCATGAACCAATTATTAATGACTGCACCTACAATAGCCCCACAAATCAAGGCAATAAAGATCATTGTGGTCAAGCCCAATTTTTTCTTTCCCTTATTCCTTGACATATCCGTTCTCCTTCAAATAGGTGTGCAATTCCATTTTCCATTCTGGCATTGCGTACACACCCGTAATGCGCATCATCATGTTATCTAGTAAGGTAAAACGTGGTTGCTGCGTCTCACCGACTTGGGTATGCACCGCAATATCTGCATAGCCACAAGTGCGCAAAATTTCTCGAGCCCAATCAGCACGAGAACAACCACCTTCACAACTGGCATGAAAAATGCCATATTCATCGGATACAACTAATTTTTCAACAAACCCAGCCAGAGCATTGGCCGATGTAGGTGTTGAAAACGCATCAAATGGCAATTCTACGGATTGTCTTGCTTTTGCAAGATCTAATATCCTATCGACAAAATCTTTGCTGGCTACACCATAGTTCCAAGAACTACGAACAATGACATGTTTATCTGTCAACGATTCAACCAATTTTTCTCCAGCATACTTGCTTTTTCCATAAATGGTAGTAGGTGTAGGAATATCAAATTCGTTCAATGCATGAGTCCCTTGTCCACCAAATACATCATCGGTTGATAACTGAATCAATTTCACATCCAATCGACGCGCTGCAATAGCTAAATTTCGTGCTCCCAAAGCATTGACAGTATAAGCCATATCGGGATCCTCTTCACATTTGACAGTATCCGTCAAACCTGCACAATTGATGATGACATCTGGCTTTGCCACATTCGCAAAGCGCAAGACTTCATCTAGATCTTCGACTGGCACATCAGTATCGCTAGTCACCAATCGAAAATCCGTATTGTTGGCATACTCTTTACACAAAGCTTGACCCAATCGGCCTTCGGCGCCTGTGATCCATATACTTGTTTGATTGATCATGATTCTCTCCTCTTCGTCATTGGTAGTATTTTACCATAAAATTAGAAAGCCAAACTCAATTCCTAAGTAGAATTAAAAAAAAATAGTGTAGGAAATCCTACACTACATGTGAATAATGCCAAAAACATCCAAGACCGAACTAATTAAGATAATGGCCACAAAAGGGATGGCTAGATATTTTAAGATAAATACATAAATTTTCTTGCGTTTGAATTTAGATGTACTTTTCACTTCTGCTATCATCTTCTCAATGGTCACATTTTTCAAGATCAAAAGACAAGTCGCAATCGCCGCAATTGGCATCATCACTGAATTGGTCAAAAAATCAAAGAAGTCCAAAAAGTCCATACCGAAAAGATGAATAAAAGAAAGAGGTCCAAATCCTAGAGAAGAGAGTGTTCCCAACACGATCATGATCACAGCCAGCAATAGAGTACTTTTCTTTCGATTCCATCCTAATTCATCTTCAAATGTAGATACCGCACTTTCAGCTAAAGCGATGGACGAAGTTAAAGCAGCTAATAAAACCAATAAGAAAAACAAGATACCGGCAAAGGTTCCCATCCCCATAGAGGCAAATACCTTGGGCAAAGTGATAAACATCAAGGAAGGACCCTTACCAAGACTGGCCGCATCCCCACCACTAAAAGCAAATACTGCTGGAATGATCATTAAACCAGCCAAGATGGCAATCAACGTATCAAAAATCTCGACTTGCGATGTACTTTTTTCAATATCTACATCCTTTTTCATATATGATCCAAATGTGATCAAAATGCCCATCGCTATGGACAAGGAATAAAACATTTGCCCCAAAGCCGTCACGACAGTCATCCATGAGAAATCTTTAAAATTCGGTATTAAAAAGTATTTTACACCAGCCATGGCACCAGGACGCGTCACAGAATAACCAGCAATGATAAAAGCCAACACAACCAATATAGGCATCATGATCTTAGATACTTTTTCGATTCCATTTTGTACGCCCATATAAATGATCAGCAATGTCAAAAAAATAAACAATAAAAAGAAAAGTTCTACGGAAATACCATTTTGTATAAAACTGGTAAAATAGGTATCCGATGCCAATTGTTTAACATGTCCTTGCATATAAGCAAATAAATATTTACAGACCCAGCCACCAATTACACTATAATAGGGTACGATCAGCATTGGAATGATGGCATTGATCCATCCGCCAAAACGCAATGAAAAACGATCCCCAAAGTAAGCAAAAGCACCTACTGGACTCTTTTTTGTCATGCGTCCTAAAGCGGTTTCGGACATGATCATGGTATAACCAAAGGTAGCAACTAAAACAAGATACACCAACAAAAAAATGCCACCGCCATATTTTGCAGCTAGATAAGGAAATCGCCAAATATTTCCCAATCCGACAGCAGAACCGGCAGCAGCCATCACAAATCCCAAACGATTTGAAAAACTACTTCGATTCGAATTATCTTCCATATGTTATAAATTCTCCTTTTTCTTTCCAAAGTATAAGTATAACATATTCAATCGTATTTATTTAATAATTTCATTTAATTCGTCGATCGTAGATAGAAAGAAAATAGAATCGTAAATGGATGTATCTACATATCCATATTCGATCATGTTGTTGATTTGGGCTTTTAATGGATCATAGTAATGATGCAAATCGAACAATACACATGGACCCACTAATTGATGTAAACGAATTTTGGAAATAATTTCCGACACCTCTTCTAAGGTGCCCGGTCCCCCTGGCATCGTGATAAAAGCATCAGCTAATTCAATCATCATTGTTTTTCGTTGAGCCATGGTATCCACAATATGCAGTTCATCCAGATCTGCATGCGCTTGCTCTTTTAGCTCTAAAAATTGAGGAATCACACCAATGGCATGCCCACCATTGGATAATACACTATCCGCAACGACACCCATTAAGCCATTTTTCGCACCACCATATACCAATGTATGATTATTTTCAGCCAACCACTTTCCTACTTCCTCAGTCATTTGTTTTATGGTTGGATCCTTTCCCATATTGGATCCTAAATAGACGGCAATATTCATAAACGCAACTCCTTCCACTGTATTTGAACATCTAGATCTTCACTTTTAAAGATCTACACCTATTCATAGATTCATATACCATCTGCCACTTGTAACATTGGCTAAGTCAAGCAATCTAGAAATGATAGGCTCCATCTAAATAACCCACTAAAAAAGCTTCCGCTAATGAATTGGGGCGAATATTTTTTCGTGCCTCTTCCCGTGAAAACCAATGATAGGAATCAATCTCCCAATTGGGTCGAACATGACCATCCACAATAGCTGTAAAATTCAACATCAACGTATTCGATTTTGCGAAATAATGCGAATGATTGAAACGAACGTGATGAACATCTAAATTCATTTCCTCTTTGACTTCACGCACGACAGCCTGTTCTGCATCTTCTCCTTTATTCACATATCCAGCCACTAAAATATAAGTATTTCTACCGTATTGTTTGATCAATAAGATTTGATCTTCTTTCTCATTTGTAACGATCATCGATACAGCTACATTAAATATTGGAAAACGATACATTTTACAATGTGGACAATAAGGAACCAACCCTTCATCTTTGAGTGGACGTATTTCTAATTTGGTCCCACATTCCATACAATATTTCATTTCTTGACTCATACTCATATATTACCACAAAAAAAGAGGTCATTTGACCTCTTGCACATCTTATAGACCTGGATACATACCAATACTGAAGA
>OLWG01000114.1_pt1 | contig 66407 bp, 59 predicted proteins | sample 1673721 | NCBI WGS metagenome assembly OLWG01 (sample SAMEA103958125, study PRJEB25191) | human gut metagenome | reverse complement strand
GCGATGAACAACAGTTCAAAACCATCGGTCCTTTTTTTGATGAGCTAATTAACGATTACTCGTTACAGCCTCAAATCAAACATTTCTATTTTGAAGTACGCAATACGTAATTAACCTTGCTTTCGGCTCCTTCTGGTTTACCGGCAAAGTTATCATTTTCTTTTGTCAATTCTTTGATATCATTGAAGACATTTGTTAATTTCTGTACTTCACCTTCAGTCAAATTAGCCATTTCTTCCAATGGTTTCATGGCTTCTTCATTGAATTGTTGCTCACCCGAATACAATTGAGAGGCACCGTCATTCAATTGTGTAAAGGCAGAATCTAACTCTGTTAAGCCGGAAGCCATTTCTTGTAGCTTGCCTTGTTGGCTAGCCAATTGACTGGTTCCAGAAGCCAATTGATCGGCACCATTATTCAATGTTGAACTATTGGCGTTCAATTGATCAATACCACCATTCAATTGATCGATACCACTCTTAGATTGACTTTGTAGAGTGGATAAACCACTATCCAATTGTTTAATACCAGCAACCAATTGTTGAGAACCGGTATGTAACTGTTTGATGGCCGTTGATAATTGACTTAAGTTTAACTTCGTATTGGTGTTTTTCAATAATGCGGACATTTGATCCAAACCTTGTTGACTGGTTTGAATATCTTTTTGTAAGTCATTTAAGGTATCATTCGAATCTTTGATTGTTGACTGCATACCATTCATGGTCTTACTTAATGTCGTAAACAAAGTACTTAAGTTATCAAAATCCGATTTAATCTGACTTAAGTTACTCAATGTGGTCAAATTCAAATCATCTGCACTAATATGTTCGATTGGACTGATCGTACCAGAGGATGCTTGTGCGTTTTGTAAAGCACTGATCTGCTCATTAATTTGTGCTTTGGCACTTTCATCATCCGTAGCAGCAGCTGCAGACTGTAATGCCGAAATAGAACTACTGTAAGCTGCATTGATACTTGAATTAGCATTACTGATTTGTTGATTGGTTGCATCGATTTTGGCATTAATAGAACTTACAGCACTATCAATCTTGGATTGATCACCTTGAAGGATTTGTTGATCCGTACCTAATTGTGTCAATACATCGGTTGCTAAACTTGATAACTGTTGTTGGGCGGTTTGTAGACCTGCCATGCTTTGTTGTGCTTTGGTCAGGTTATCATTCAATGTATTTAATTGCTCTTTATCTTTGGAAACCATAGTATCCATAGCGGATAATTGTTGGTTTGCTGTTTTGAGTTGTTCTTGTAGCTTACTGATTTGATTTGGATCAATTTGACTATCCATTTGGGCTAATCCAGCTTCTAATTGTTCCGCACCCGATAATAAGGATTGATTACCTGTTTGTGCTTGTTGGACACCACTAGGAATGCCATATAACTGATTGGCACCAGCTTTTAATACACTAACACCATTGGTATATTGATGAATACCACTCGCCATGGTTTGGGCACCATCATTTAATGTTCCTAAGGCACTGCTTAATTCCAATACACTACCAGAAGCACTGGTCAATGGTGCAGCTTGCGTCTTTAATTGACTTGTACCTTCATACAATTGTTGGGCACCACTTTCCAATTGATCCGAAGCGGAAACGATCTTTGATACATCCCCTGCCAAATCTGGAATATTGCTTGTGGTCAATTCTTTTAGATCAAAGTCACTGGAAATACCAATCATGATATCGCCTAAGTCAAAGTTATCGACGTCGGCTTCAATTGTACAGTCATCGGCCGCTTTCAACTGTTTGACGACTTTATCCAAACCAGCACTTTCCAATGTATCGGCTAGGCCTGGAACACTGGCAAAGGCCAATACTTGGTTGGATCCATCATTCATGACTTTACCACTGGAACATGTCACATTGGAATAATTACCTGTCTTTAAATTCAAAATACCACCGGCTAAATAACCTGGATGCACAACAACACCATCGGAAGTTGTCTTGGAAATCAAGTTGGTGAAGTGTACATTGATTTTCATATGGCCAGATTTACCTTCCATTTGTTTGGCTGACATCGTTTTACCATCCATCGAATAGGTAATGCTGACTTTGACAGGTAAAGCCTTATTGGTTGTTCCTTGATAATAGACATCATCGCCTTTGGCATTCCATGTATAGGTATTGCCATTTTTGATTGGATCTTCATCCGTCTTGATATTTTCGACATGTTTCAGATCCAGATCTTCTTTGATGTTATGGATGCCATCCCCATCGTGTAACCAACTCGATACAATGGTACTCGATACGGTTCCATCTGGATTCACAACGGCATATACGGTTTCGGTTTTCTGGGTTGGGTTAGCATCGGTATTACTTTCAGCAAAAACCGGAGCTGTAAACATACTACCTGCCATCGTGGCACTGACCAAACATGCCCCCAATGCTTTTAATGTCTCCTTGCGGATTCCTCTATTCTTCGTCTTCACTTGAGATCCTTCCTTCCTCTACTTGACCTACTGGCCATCCTTTTGTCGTTTTTTCAATAAATTTATGACATAACAATAATAATGATGGTAAAACAAATAAGATACATGCCACACTGATCAAAGCCCCACGGGCCAACAATAAGCACATACTTCGTAATAAATCCATCTTGGCAAAGATACTTACACCGATACATGCGGCAAAGAAACTAAAGCCCGATGTCAAAATCGATGTACATGTATGTTTGATGGAGGATCCAATCGCATGTTTGACATGTTTTCCTTTGGTTAATTCTTCTTTGAAACGTGATGTCATCAAGATCGCATAATCAACCGTAGCTCCCAATTGGATCGTACCAATAACGATACCGGCAATGAATGGTAAGACCGTACCGGTAAAGTATGGAATACCCATATTAATGTTGATCGCATATTCGATCGTTGCGACCAGAATGATAGGTAAGGCAAAGGATTTAAAGGTAAAGACAATGATCACAAAGATCAAAATAATGGATACAATGTTGACCATTTGGAAGTCAATATTCGTGATATTGATCAAATCATCTTCCAATTTACCTTCGCCACCGATCACGGCTTTTTTATCATATTTATGAATGATCGTATCGATCGCATTCAATTGTTTGGTTTGTTTGCTGGTAGCAGGTCGATAATCGCTATTGACGATCAAGAGTCGTTTGCCACCATTGTTCAAGATGTCTTTCACGGCTTGTGGTTCAAAGGAAGATGGTACGCCAGGACCGACAAATTCTTCATAGGCCAAGACATTGGTGATGCCATCCACTTTCTTGATTTCTTTACAGATCTTTTGTACATCTCGAGTCTTGACTGAATCATCCACTAAGACGAAATGGGTCGTTGTCATATCAAAGTCTTTTTTCAATTGATTGGTACCAATGACCGATTTAAAGGATTGTGGCATATTGGCAACCAAATCATAGTACGATTGCGTATGTGCTTGCGCATAGACCATTGGTGCAAAGGAAAGGAAGAAAACCGCTAAAATGGCTTTATGATGATTGATGATCCAAGCTGGTAATTTCACCATTGGACGAATCAATACTTTATGTTTCTTCTTTTCGATTTGTTTATCGAAGATCATCAACAAACTTGGTAATACCACGATTGTTGAAATAACACCCAAAATAACACCTTTGGCCATGACCAAACCAATATCGCGACCCAATGTCAATCGCATGGCACACAAAGCCATAAAACCAGCAATGGTCGTGACTGAAGAAGAACTGATCGAAACAAAAGTAGCTTGAATAGCCTTGCTCATGGCTTCTTCATTATCACCTGGATGTCGTAGTTTTTCTTCTTGGTAACGATGCAACAAGAAGATGGAATAGTCCATCGTAACAGCCAATTGTAAGACCATGGACAAAGCTTTGGTGATATAAGATGTTTCACCAAAGATGATGTTGGTACCAAAGTTATATACAATCGGGAACGCAATCCCTAACATAAATACAAAAGGTGCAAAGTTGCTTTCCAAACCAAGCCACAAGACACAAAGAACCAGCACAACGGCTACCGCTGAATAGATTGGCATCGAATGATCTAGATCTTCCTTGATATCTTCGGACATTGCCGACATACCACCTAAGAAACAATCCTTATCCGCTACTTTTTTGATGTTGGCAATCGCATTCATCGTTCGTGTCGATGAGGTTCCCTCATCAAAAGTGATGATCATCATCGTTGAACCCTTATCCGAATACAACATTTTTTGTAAGCTATCCGGAATGGCTTCTTTTGGAATCGTGATATCTAAGACATCATCACGCCAATATACTTTTTTTACACCGTCAATCTTTTTGATCTCATTTTTCAATTTGACGACATCTCGATCTTTCATGCCATTGACGACAAGTTCATCCACACTGGCTAGATCAAAATCATCGCCAAGGATCTTTTGTGCCTGCATGGATTCAACATCACTTGGCAAATACGATAATAAATCATAATTGACACGTGTGTTCAGATATCCAAATATACTTGGAATCAGTAAAATAATCGCCAGAATCAGAATCTGGTTACGAAATTTTACAATGAATCTGGATAATTTTTCCATATCGCTTCCCCCGTTTTCGTTGAATAGTATAGAGCTACTTTGACCATGAGTCAATTTTTATATCCACTTTTTATCCACTTTTTAGACAATTTTGGACATATAACTAAAATAATTGACCAATGGTTCAGGTTTCTTTATAATACGTGTGACGAAGGTGAAGAAATGAAATCCAAAATTCTGGAAAATAAGAAACAAAAAGAAAATAAATTATTGAAAAGTGCATTTGATTTATTCACAACAAGAGACATCGATACGGTCACCATTTCGGAAATTGCCCGGCATGCCGGTGTCGCCAAAGGAACTTTTTATTTATATTTTAAAGATAAAGATCAAATTCGAAATATCTTGATTTCACGAGAATCGCGGCGAATTTTCTTAAATGCTCAAAAAGCACTGGAAGAAAATGACATTCGTGGTTTTGAAGATGCCATTATCTTTATGATCAATCATATCCTCATGGAATTGAAAAAAAATCGTTCCATCTTGGCTTTCATTGAAAAGAATCTTTCCTGGGGCATCTTTTCAGATTATGTTCAAAATGCATTTGCAGATGATGAATTGCATATAAAGAATGATTTTATTCAGTTAGCCAAAAAAAACCACTACCAGTTTAAAGATCCAGAAGTGGTCATGTATATTATCATTGATATGGTAGGAAGTACTTGTTATTCCAGTATCATCAACAACAAGCCTCTGCCCATTGATCAATATAAACCCTATTTATTTGATGCCGTACGCGCTATCTTGCGTACCGGCAAAACTAACGAAGAATAATATAAATCAGATAGACGACATAGATAGCGACAAACAAGATTCCTTTGTTTCGTGTCATCTGGTCGTCTTTTCTTGACATCCATAGAATAAAACAAGCAATCACAACCAAGATCCAAGCATCGATAATATTTTCAGTCAATGCCGCAATTGGCGATAAAGCACTGGAAACACCCAAAATAAAGATAATATTTAAGATGTTCGATCCAATCGCATTGCCTAAGGAAAGTCCACTCTCCCCTTTTCGAGCAGCTACAATACTGGTCATGAGTTCTGGTAAAGATGTACCAATCGATACGATAGTCAAACCAATCAAGGTATCCGATAGTCCCATGGCTTTCGCAATATTCGTTGCACTATCAACAACTAGATTACCACCCAAAATAATGGCAGCCACACCAACCACGATACAAACAATGCTCATGAAAGGACTCAGTGTTTTCGCATCATCTTCTTGCGTTCGATTTTGAAGAGCACTACGAATCAATGTACCAATATAAACAACCAACAAAGCAATCAGGATCAATCCTTCAAAACGGTCCAAATACCCATTGATGCTCACAAACACTGCCAAAATAAAAGAGACCAATACGTTAATTTTCAAATCTCTTCGAACAATATCTTTATCCATGATAAAGGGCGTAATGATGGCTGATGCACCAACAACCACCAACGTATTAAATATATTGGAACCCACCACATTGGATATGGCCAATTCGTTATTGCCTACCAATCCAGCTGTGATAGAAACCGAAGCTTCCGGTAAGCTTGTTCCCAATGCGACAATCGTCAAGCCAATGATGACAGATGGAACTTTCAACATTCGAGCTACGGATGAAGATCCTTCCACAAACCAATCGGCTCCTTTGACTAAACAAGCCATACCGAATACTAACAAAATAATCGTCATATTCTCACCTCAATATGTACTCTAGTGTAACATAAAAATACTGAATAAAATGGTTGCAATAAAAAAATGGTCATGGTATCATAGAAAAGCACTAAGCGAATGCCTCCATAGCTCAGCGGTAGAGCGTCCGGCTGTTAACCGGCAGGTCATAAGTTCGAATCTTATTGGAGGCGCCAGTTGTCTTAAAAGTCCTTTATATAAAGGGCTTTTTTATTATATATTTTACAAATTGTAGCGCCGATCTTTCTCCTTAACTTTCAACCCTTCGATTTTCAGAATTCCTTTTTAATCGGTTATTTTCTTGCGCCGTACAATCGCCGCACCCTATATCACAATTAGAACAATTGATTGACACAATTTCTTTTTTTATCATCTAATGCATGTGCATAAATACTAAAAGTTGTGTTAAAATTCTTATGACGTAATAATTCCTGTGCAACTTTAGGTTCAACACCTGCATTCACTAACGTTGTTGCATAACAATCACGCAATAGATGAAAATGAAATTCAAAATCTAGATCGTCCTTGCATATCTTTCGTAACCGATTTCCAAGACTATCTGGATTTTGATAATATCCTTCTTTTGTTAAAAATAAGGCATCTGTGTTACATTCATCAATCCATTTTTTTAATGGTAGAATTAATGAATTCGGAATGATCACTGGATCACCCGAAGCAATTGATTTTAGATCAGTTGAAACAAATCGCTCTGACTTTGATAATCCTTTATAATTCAACTTATGATTGATGTTTATCCTTCGATTATGTAAATCGATATCCTTTTTATGAAGTGCCAAAATTTCTGAAATTCTCATTCCAGTGCCATGACCAATTTCAACAATCATTTTTAATTGTAAAGATGTTAATGTATTCCTTGTAGTTAAATCATGCAACAAAGCTTCATATTCTGATGAAGTAAGGATATGTTTATCCCGTTTGTTTATCACTCCACTCACGACCACATAGGCCATTGGATTATGATCGATATAATCACTCCGAATCGCATATTTAAAAATTCTATTGAGTGCTGATTTTATGTCTTTGTTAACGCTTTTACTCTCATTTTGGCGTTTATCAAAAAATTCTTGCAAATCCGAATATTTTATCTTATTAATTTCCATTTTACCCAAATCGATAATAGCCTTTTCGCCACACCAGTAACATACTGTTTTCTGTGTATTATACAAGGTATTGTATTGATATCGATTCTTTTCTTTTTGCATAAATTCATCATAAACAGCTTTTAGTGTTAACTTATCGCAATTCAACGGTTGCCCATAGCGTTTAATTTGTTCATATAACTTTGCTTGATAAATCTCAGCTTCTTTATGTGTCCTAAAACCTCGTTTGCTTGTTTGTACTTTTCTCCCAAATTTTTTATAACGTACCGCCACTTCATATGTGGTAGTGCCTTTTACTGTCTTTCTTGGCGTAATACTCAATTTATTTTCTCCTTTCTGTTACTTCTTCAAATAAAAAGAGTGCCTAGCAGACAAGACACTCTTATTATACATAATGTTCTCTTTTGCTTTTTATTTTTTTGTAATCAATTATAATCACGACATGCCACAGCTTCTTTATGTTTTATTTCATATGCGTTTTTCATTTTTTCCGTGCTGCTCAAATCGAAACCTCTATATTCGTTCTCAAAATCAAGTATGGAATAATAGGAGAAAGAATAAGATTTCCCAATCTTGATTGCTTCAAGACATCCTGTACATACCAACGCAGATATCGTATCTTCACTAGTATGAAATAATTCTGCAACTTCTTTTCTAGAAAACATCTGAATTTCTTTTGGAAATAAATTGGTTAAAACTTGTTGTTCTTTGATTTGTGTAATCATTGTCCCTCCTTTGCTTTAGAACAAAAAAAGAGCGTCCAGCAGTCAGGACGCCCTAGTTAAAAACTATTTGTTCTTTTTTGCTTTATTTTTACACGAGAAAAGGAAAATAAGTTTTCTCAAAAACTTTTCGTTGCATTAGAAAAATACTCTAAAAATAACGAAAACCAGCCAAACAATACATGGAAAAATCCAAATATCGAAATCCACTACGATACAAATCGAATCACCTTTGTATCGCTTACATGTATAAATATAAATCAAAACTAAATTTAATTCAATTTTATAAAAGGTTTTTTTCAAAATATTTTGAAACAATCCCACAATTCCATAAATAATTCATATAGCACTTAATCATTCGTACCAACGATGTTTGGTTTGTTTGTTTTTGCCTCATGTTCAACGCGAAAGTTATATTGTGAAATTTGTTGATTTTCTATAATTTTTTTGATCATATCATAATGTTCTTGAGGTTGAACTTTCATTTTCTCTAAGATTTTGTTGTACCAATGAATAACTTCTTTCACACAAAGAAATTCTAATTCTCTTCTTTTTTCTGGCATTCCTGACAATCCTTCAGCAATTTCTCGAAATGGTGCAGAAAGACCATGTATAATTAAATAATCCATGCCATCTGAATAATAGTTCAAAAGCATTTTATTTATCATTAAATCATATATGGCTTTGTTAGAATCAATCACAATAATTATTGGAAATCGCCGATAAGCTTGTATCTTTTCGCTCATCTCTGACTCATGAAGATTACCATCTTTGTCGTGATATTCACCGGATAATCCATCAAGAAAATGTATATAGTTTTCTACAGAATTTACAATATTGACTTTATTTGCCAAGTTTATGGAACTATATTTAACATTCTGTCGTTGACGTGAAGGATGCGTGTCAAAAACATTGAAGACATTTCCTCGACCATTTAGCTCATTTAATAAATCATAGGCTCTTCGATCATTCCAAATTAATACTGGTTGCCCATCATAACCTTCAAATGCACTACCTGGTGCTCCTACTTCAAAGAATGCCTCATCATCCGGCAAATCAGGATATAAGCTTCTTGCGATAGCTCTTGAAATAACACCTTTACCGCTGCCACCGGATCCCGATACATATAAATTCATTCTTGTTTCTGGAGTTGGCATATTTGAGATGTATTCTAATCGCAATTTTTTCAATTTATCCAAATCGCGCATATATCCAAGCTTGTCTTCGCTCATAACACTTTTTAGAGATTTGCCATTATATAAAACATCATATCTGTACTGTTCTTTTTTGCTTATGATGGATCCATATTTTTCAATCTTCGTCTTTCTCTCATCCAGTTCAGCTCTAAAATCAAAATTGGCAATGACCTCTTCATCTGGATAACGATATTTGCCTACACTCTGCTCCTTATCCGTTTCATGTGTTAAATATTCGACACAGTCTAAAAAAGCACCGGATCCTTTGGCCTTTTTAATATATTGTGGTTCAATGCAAAACCATTTGGCAATTGTTTCAACATCTAAAGGTGTATCCGATTGTATGACTACATGGTAATGTGGTGCCTTTAATTCGCCCTTTTTGTGTTTAGCTGTATTTTTTACATACGGATCCTTATTATGTAATATATATGCATGTTTCTTTATGGACTTATGTGATAATGCAAATTTGATTTTTTCTTCGTTTAATCCATAATCAACAGGGTTCCCATCTTTATCTACAACAATTTTTCCATCAATAAACTTAGTAATCATATTACCCGTATCTGGATGTCTGATATACTGCACGATATGCCATACTCGCGAAGTTAATTTTCCGCTCATTCACTCCCTCCTATTAATCAACTTTTCATACACTTTATACAGTGTGTCCACGCGCCCGAACACAAGCCCATGTTCGGGCGCTATTCCCTTTATATAAAGGTTTTTTTAATATTATTTATTTTCTTTATACAGTTTATACATCAATTTTAACTTTTAATCTTCTACAACGTAGACGTGAAATAGATCCATGCGATTGGCCGAATGTCCCAGCTCTTTGGCAACAATTCCAAAGGCTTGTTTTTGCGACAAATGCATATGCAAACGTAAACTTTCATATCGATCCGTAGCATATCGTTTGCGAATGGAATGGACACCAGTTGCATGTGCCCTATATGGATTGTTGCCCTTTCCGTACACCTTATCGAGTGCTCTTTGTAAAGTCCTGTTAATGGAATCATTCTGAATGGTCAAAATGGGTCGTTGCGATTGAACACCCTTGGTTTCACCATAAGTTTTCAGTTCTGCCAATAATGCAAATTGTTCCTTTGTGTCACACACTAAAATTCGATTTCGTCCACCTTTGCTTTGATGTATAAATAATCTTCCATCCTGTAATCGTATATCACTTGGACGGATATGGGTTGTTTCCGATACTCGCAATCCAAAAGAACGAGATAATCGCAATGCTAGATGTGCTTCCGATTGTGGATTGATATACGATAGAGCCTTTTTAAGATCTGTATCCTTCATGGCAAGTGTACGAATCTTTTCCTTATTTGCTCTCTTTGTATTGTTCTTTGGGATTTCTGCACGAAAATCACAACGATGATTGGTATAATTGCTTGATAATTTTCCAAGCTTGATCAATCTGGATTTATACACCTTCATCGTATGATCAGATATCTTCCCTTCCTTGGACTTCAAAAAATCTGTGCAATTCTGTGGAGTGATATCGATTAATTTTCGAACATGTTGACTCTTTAAAAATTTTGCAAAATCCGATGCGGTATCTCTTAGCGCATTCCGATCGGCATAAGAAAATATAATATCGTGATGCTTATCCATTTCGGAGTGTTTCGATCTTCCCGGCTTAAAGCCATAATCAATCGCTTGAAAAAGTTGATACTTGAGATTTCCACCTCTTGGCATTTTTTTACCCCCTTTTGCATAATCGGCATTTTCGTCAACGCCTGTCAGGCTTATGACGTAAATGCCGACTGGACAATTGAAAAAAAATAAAATTGAGTTAAGAAAACAACCGTATCTACATCGGTTTACAACAACAATTGCAGTGCAATTGTTCACGTAATGAGTACCTGCTGACTATTGAATCGCAAAACAGTACCACAACGTAATTGATACTTTCTTCTTTTCCTCCTTTCTAATTATTCAATCAATTACCGTTTTTGCATTACACCTTACAATTGACAAAGCAAAAGAAAAAGTGCAACAAAACTTGTCGCACTTTTCTTAACATGCATGCTGTTTTCAATATCATTCAATATAATCGCTTCATCACAATATTGACAAATAATTAAGAAAATAACAATATAACATAACAATGAAAAAATTAAGTGTTTATATTATAATTTGTTTAAAAGAGCAAGCAGTATTACTACAATAAAATTCAAATTAGGAGATGAAAAAAGCATGTCTATTTTTAAAACTGAAAACTGCCCAATTTGCGGCACCCCAACCAGTGCAATGTCCAAGAGTTCTGCAAAAGTAAATGGTTTATTTGTATGTCAGGATTGTGCTAAAAAATTAGCCTCTAATGGAATATCTCTTTTCAAATTAAAACAATATCCTGTGGATGATTTAAAAAAAATCGTTGGAGCTTCTTTAAAAAGCGAAGAAGAACACCAACAAGAGGTTAATTCATTCAATCCCACTAAAAAAATCGGTAATTTTATTTATTTTGATGATGAAAACAAAAAGTTTGCTATACCAAAAACTTCAATAACTGGAAAAATCAAAGATATCCAAATTTATGACTATGATTCTATTATCGATTATGAATTATTGGAAGATGGAAATACTAAAGAAAAAGGCGGAGTTGGTAGAGCAGTTGTTGGTGGTGCATTATTTGGAGGTGTTGGTGCAGTAGTAGGTGCTAGCACAGGACATAAGCATAAAAAAACTTGTTCAAGTCTACAAATTAAAATTACGCTAAATGATATCAATAGGCCAGATGTATACGTTAAATTTATTACAACTGAAACAAAAAAGAGTGGAATCATTTACAAAACCACATACCCACTAGCACAAGAAACTTTGTCGATATTCAATATTATTAGCGAATCTTTAAAACAAGAAGCTCAACAAAACATTGCAGACAAAGAGCCTATTTCCGCAGCTGATGAAATTCTAAAATTCAAACAATTACTAGATGCTGGAATCATTACTCAAGAAGAATTTGAGGCTAAAAAGAAACAATTATTAAATTTATAAACAATCACTTATAAAAGATCTGATCATAAAATCAGATCTTTTTACTTACTTCTCATTTTGCAATTAACTTTTGATACATTTTCATCAATTCAGCAACAATCTCCGATTCAGACATATCATCGCTAAATCCATATGCATCCATGACAGCTTTATCATTTTTTTTATGAGCTTTGATAAGTTCTGGAAACATCCATTCATTGTCCGGATCATACATATCTGCTAGTGAACTATCAGGATATAAAGAACGAGCATCAAGTATAGCCTGTGCAGTATGCTCAATTTTAGCTTTCTGTTCTTCTGACGGAGTCGGCCAAGGAAATGTATTATAAACTAAACCATTTGCGTATCTATAATCACTTTTCATCCTTCCACAAACTGTTTTCATCCAATTCATGTGTACATTCGAATTAAGGATACCAAATGTATATAAAGTGGCATTTGGTATCATCAGAATAGAAGCTCCGCCTATAGTATTGGAATCTAATAACTCCATAGGTAAATATTTTCTGGAAGCAGAAGACGTTCTTGGTAAACATAATGCTGATGTATTTCTTTTTTCTGAGTAATATCTCAACCTAGCAGGACGCATCGGTAGATCTGCATATCTTTGAGTATCTGAACTTTTACTATTCATACGAAAATAACGTACTGCCTCAACAATTTCCATAATCGTAGAAGAATCTTTAATCTCAGATGGATCAACATCATTTAACCAAAGACAGTATCTATACGTATTATTGGTTAATTCTTTAGCATTTACATATTTTTTTAAATATTTTTCAACATTTTTGTCTTTTTTTATCAATCTATTCTTCTCATCTTCAGAGAATATATAGTTATTATCATCTTTAAAATCACAACCTAAATACATTTTCTGAACATCACAAATTGGTGTCCGCTGACTCTCAATAAAAACATCATTTGCTTCTACCAAATATGCATTTATATGTTTAACTTCTTTTTTATCCTTCCCATCAAAAAGATATTTTTTTCGATCATCATTTTTAGAAAAACCAATGATTACACAATGTACTTGTGCTTTCAAATTAGCTTCACTATCCCACACAAATGTTCTGAACGCATAATTAATAATAATTCCTCTTTTAAAAAGTTCTTTCCACAAAGGGGTCACTTGTTCACCTTGAACAATAGAATTCGTTGAAACAAATGCACATTTAATATTTGTGCCATCAATAAAATCACAACTTTTTGCATACCAACATGCAACATAATCTAAAGTTCCATAATTTTTATATCCTACCAATGCCTTCTTTACATCTTCTTTTTGAGACTTATCCATCATCTTTGTCCCAACAAATGGTGGATTTCCCATAATGTAATTAAGTTCACTTGCTGGTATAACATCGTTCCAATCCATTCTTAATGCATTGCCTTCGACGATATTTGCATTTGTTTTCAATGGTAAAAAATCATAATCTGTCATCATGATCAATGATGTTTCATCCATCATTTGACTTTCAGCAATCCACATAGCTGTTTTCGCAACCGTAACCGCAAAATCATTAATTTCTATTCCATAAAATTGATCAATACTTACTTTAATAGGATTAAAGCCTTCTTCGGTTGCATATAAATCAAATTGATTTTTATTGATTATCGAAATGATCTTATTTTCTAATTTACGCAAACACAAATAAGTTTCGGTCAAAAAGTTACCACTACCAGCCGCTGGATCAAGAAAACGAAGAGATGCCAATTTATCTTGAAATCTTCGCAAATGCTCATTACGAATCTTTTCTCGTTTGAAATGCATAATTTCATTGAACTCGTCTTTTAAATCATCTAAAAATAAAGGATCAATGACTTTATGGATATTTTCAATCGATGTATAGTGCATACCACCTTTGCGTCGTGTTTCTGGATTTAATGTTGATTCGAATACTGCTCCAAAGATTGTTGGGCTAATATCTGACCAATCAAACTCATCCGATGCTTGATCTAACAGCATAGTCCTTAATTCATCTGTGAATGGAGGTATCAATACGCTTTCATCCGCAAACAATCCGCCATTTACATATGGAAATGCTTTAAGCTGTTCTGACAAATACGGATCTCTCTCTTCATTTTTTGTATTTAATACCTTAAACAAGGTTTTAAGTGCCTCTCGTATATTTTCTGCCGAATATTGAGAAAGATAGTCATGAAATTGATTTTTCTTTTCAAACAATCCTGAATCTTCGGCATATAAACAAAAAACAAGTCGTACGCATAATTTATTTAGATGTTCATGCATTATTTTTTCGTCGAGAGGTGCCAATTTATATTGTTCCAACAAAGAGTCATAGAGTTTACCAACCAATTCCCCAGCTTTTATCGATAGTTCTTGTTCCTTGATCAAATGATGATTTGTTTGCGAAACAAGAAAATCCATTTGATAAGCTTGTTTTGGCAGTTCACTTAATTTAATATGCAATGGATCTTTTTCAGGTTCGGCTTTATCCATATCATAGATATAAAATTCTTTAAAATTACATGTAATGATCCATCTTGGTTTTTCCGATAATTTTAGATCATCACTGTATTGCTTTGCTTGCTGATATGCATTTAGATAGAGGCCGCTCGATTGTTTGATTGGCTTTAGCAAATCTTTTGCGATATCTTTCTGTTCGATCATGACCAATGTACTAGAAATATAACCATCAATAAAATTTGTCGTATTCGTATGCGAATTCTTTACTCTTTTTTCAAAACTAATATATTCGGTTGGTTGTTTTATATCATATACATTCTGCAATAAATCAATCCAAAATGATTGATTATCCGACTTTTCATTTCCTCTACCAGTCCATCGGTCTGCAAATTCTTTTGCTTTTCTTTTTTGTTCTCTATCATTCATACCAAATCTTCCTTACTATGTAATTATTATAGCAAATTACAACATTAAAAAAACGCCGTACAAAACGCCGTACTTTTGAATTGTCTGTAATGGTTTATAGTGGTCTATAGCGGTAAAAACTTAAATGCTGTCTTGTCTGCTGGTCTAAAACGGTCTATAAATGTTTATAATTGCCAATCATTTTATGGTTAGAGTTATATTGGAGGCGCCACTTTTTATATGTGCCTCCATAGCTCAGCGGTAGAGCGTCCGGCTGTTAACCGGCAGGTCATAAGTTCGAATCTTATTGGAGGCGCCAGTATGTATCGCAAACATCTCATTGAAATCTGAGATGTTTTTTTATTTCTATAAACTTCATTTACATTTTTCATTTCATCTTTCGAATGACTTCACTAAAATCACTCCTGGTGGTCAGTAATCAATCAAATCAAAGAATCGGATGGGGTCTGGACATTTGCAGGGTATGATGCCAATCAAAAAAGCGTAGATGCGGATATCACATTCATAGGTACTTGGACATTTACAGCCAACGCACCGACACATACAAACAAAAACCAGCCATCCAACACCAACGCAAAACCAAAACCAGTACAAAAAATAAAGGAACACAAACGGGTATCACAACTCACTCGACACAATGGATGCGTTTATTCGGTGGTTCGCTTGTCGTATGCCTTTTGATGGTTGTTTTACGAAAACGAAAAATTTTAAAATAATACGGAGACTTAGTTCTCCGTTTTTTTTTTTGCAAAAAAAAACGAGTCCCAAAGGACTCGCTTTATTTATTTGTCTGGATATCTTTCGTAATGAATTCCAACAACTCTTGAGCAGCCACATTCAATCCTTTACGATTTTCACGACTGAATCCCAAATGCGTATAGATCTCACCAGTAAAGACACCATTTTCTTTTAGACAACGGAATGTCTTATCGATCAATGGTTCGCAGACATCTTCCATCTGCATTGGTCCAAATGGATTGGCAAAATATGTGGTTGAAATACCAACTTCTTGTGTTGTACCCAAAGCCATACGTTTACCCATTTTACATGTTTCTTTGACATCTTCGACACTCAATTCCGCTAGACCATATTTATCTGTGTAGTTATTTGCGTAGGCAAACAAATCAATCTTATGATTTTGAACAATGAATCGATATGGCGATGCCGGTGTAACCATACGAGAGTTTGGATTTTCTGGAGCCATGAACACCGAACGATCCATGTCACGATATGGAGTGCCCGGTTCCAAATCATCCAATCGAATGAATGCACCAATTTCTGTACCTTGACCATACGGAACACCATTTTCAATATGAATCGTACCCATATCATCAAAGATGACTTCAACATCACGGATATAATCTTTTCCTACCGATTTCAAAGCTTCGATGGACTCTGACTTACCAGCACCAGAATCACCCATCAACATAATGTTCTTGCTTGAACCATCACGCATAACGACCTTTACAAACGCACCATGAATAGGTAGCCAACCATCATGCATCTTACGAACATTATGCAACGTCAACATCATTTTCTTTAGATAGCCAAAGTAATCCATACGAGGATCATCGGATACGCAACCAATCCAAATATCATTTTCATCATCATGATAAAATTGCGTTTCATTCTTATCATCTTCATTACCAATGATACAAATTAGATCTGGTTTTTGTTCTACTTCTTCTTTAGTTGCCAACTCAAATAAGTTAGCCAAAGACAATGCCAATGGCATATATTTGATATTAAAATATGTCAAGCACAATAAAGAACCAACTTTACAAGGATAACAGAACCAGTTATCTTTACTTCCCGTGAAATATTCCATCGGATTTTGATGAATCTGATTAATAACACCTGTACGTTTGCTTGATCTTGGATGCAAGATCATTGGCGTACGCAACATGACTGTATCAATCATTGGAATTTCTTGCAAAGCTTCATAGCCTTTTGCAAATTTCTTACCTCTCTTATAAATAGAGAAACAAGCATTGGTACCGGCTTGCGCATTTCGATAAACCGAATTGCTTCGACCTTGTACTTTTTCTTCAAATAAACGATACGTACGCAAAATCAAGTTATTCAAATTGCTATCCATGCCCACAAGCGTATTGACGCCAAAGCTTTCCATATGTTCGCTTTCCATAAAAGCAAAACGACTACGATTACGCCAGAACTTATACATTTCTTCAATACAAGTCAACAACATATCGGGATCTCTTGCGTATGGATGATCGATTTCATCTAGTTCGAAAATCGCCAATTGACGTAAAAAGCGGCTCATATCTTTACTTGCTTGGTGAATATTGATAGAATTATCAATCGTTAAATATTTCAAAATGGTTGGGTTTTGAATCTCATCCATGAAATATTCCAACACAAAGCGGAATGTATCGCTTTTCAACAGCGTGTCTCGATTCTTTGGATACATTCGGTTATAATTCATTACGATCTGATTATCAGATAAATAAATTGTGTTCATATACATCCTCCAACGTATATAAATATATCTCATTCTTTTGAAAATCACAAATCTTTTATTTCATCAATGAAAAATGATTTCTGAAAAATATTTGACATTTTTTCATATATTGGTAAAATGAAAATCGTAAAAGCAAAGGCGCTTCTATCAAAGCTATTGAGATAGAAGTGCCTTTTGTTTTTTCATAGGTACAAAGGCGTACGAAGGATACTATCTCCTTTCTACGCCTTTTTGTATGACATATCAAAAGGGAGGGAAAAAGATATGGCAGAAGTATTATCACAAGTTTTCGGCATCTGGTATCTAATTGGAGCCGCACTCGTCTTCTTCATGCAAGCAGGTTTTGCGATGGTAGAAGCCGGATTTACCAGACGTAAAAATGCCGGAAATATCATTATGAAGAACTTGATGGATTTCTGTTTAGGAACCGTCGCTTTCTTGATCTTAGGTTATTCCATTATGATGGGACCAGATACTGGTGCAGGAATCATCGGATGGATTGATTTCACAAAAGGACCACTATTTGATTTCACAAATACGAACTGGTCATTATTTGTATTTAACCTAGTGTTCTGTGCCACAGCCGCTACCATCGTTTCTGGAGCTATGGCCGAACGAACTAAATTCTTATCTTACTGTATTTATAGTTTCGTTATTTCCTTGATCGTGTATCCTGTTGAGGCCCATTGGGTATGGGGACCCGACGGATTCTTAACAGCGATGGGATTCCACGATTTTGCCGGATCTGGTGTTATCCACTACGTTGGTGGTTTGACCGCATTGATCGGTGCTGCGATGTTAGGACCTCGTATCGGTAAATTCAACAAAGATGGCAGTCCAAATGGTATTCCCGGACATAATATTCCATTAGGTGCATTAGGATGCTTCATCTTATGGTTTGGATGGTATGGATTCAACGGTGCTGCTGCCACGAATGAAATCCAGTTAGCTACCATCTTCGCTACTACTACGATTGCTCCAGCTATTGCGACATGTACCGCTATGATCTTCACTTGGATAAAATACGGTAAACCAGATGTTGGTATGTGTTTAAACGCTTCGTTAGCTGGTTTGGTTGCCATTACTGCCGGTTGTGACTATGTCAATGGATTCGGTGCATTTATTATTGGTATCTGCGCTGGATTCGCTGTATGTTTCGGTGTATGGCTATTGGACTACAAATTACACGTTGATGATCCTGTTGGTGCTGTTGGTGTCCATTTCTTCAACGGTATGTTAGGAATCATCATGACTGGTTTATTCGCTTGTGGAACAGATACGCATCCAGAACCTCTTGGATTATTCTACGGTGGTGGTGTTCACTTCCTATTGATCCAAATCTTCGGTTTGGTTGTCATTGGTCTTTGGACCGCTGTTACCATGTTCATTACTTTCAAATGTATTGATAAGACAGTTGGCTTACGTGTTACGGAAGAAGAAGAACTTCAAGGATTGGATCTTCCAGAACATGGTTTGGCCGATGCCTATGCTGGATTTGGTTTACAAGCTTTGACATCTTCTGGTGAAGCCGGTGCAAATATTGTATCTACAGCTCCAGAAGTACAAATGAGTGAAGCCGTTCCTACAAAAGTCACAAAAGGTGTTTCTGGTATTTCTAAGGTAACAATTATCGCAAAACCAGAAAAACTCGATGCATTGAAGTTAGCTATGGATGAAATTGGCATTATGGGTATGACCGTTACACGTGTTATGGGTTGTGGTGTTCAAAAAGGACAAGTCACATACTATCGTGGAGCTAAGGTCACTATGGATCTATTACCTAAGATCAAAGCCGAAATCGTTGTATCCGAAATTCCAGTTCAAACTGTAGTCAACGCAGCTCGTAAAGCTTTATATACTGGACATATGGGCGATGGTAAGATCTTCGTTTATGATGTTGATAATGTTATCCGTATTTCAAGTGGATCTCAAGGTCAAGAAGCCTTAGATTATGAATAGACAATAACAAACTTTCCATTTCGTAAATAGCAGGGAAAAGGACACCACAAGGTGTCTTTTTCTCTGCCATAAAAAAAAGAACGATTTCTCGTTCTTTATAAACATTGAATCAAATCCTTATACAACTCTACCCCATGGGTCAAGATTTCTTCATCAAAATCCCAATGATCACTATGCAAAGGAATGCCTGTTCCCGTTCCTAAAAAGAAGAATACACCCGGTAAAGCTTGTTGATAACACGCAAAATCTTCCGCAATCATTTCCGGATGTTCCAAATGATGGACATATGGAATTTGTTGATAAATCTTCTCAACCAAGGCTTCATCATTGATAACCGCTGGATATCCATTCTTAAACTGCACATCGATCTTGACCTTTTCTTCTTGTTCAATTTCGTTGGCAATTCGTTTGATATTTTGTTGGATCTCATCAAATAAAACCGGATCAAATACACGCATCGTTCCTTCCATATGGGTATGTCCACTGATTGAGTTACAAACCACACCAGAGCGCATCAAACCAAATTTCAACAATCGATGAACACCTGGATCAATACTTTTTTCATATTCGTAACAACGCAATAAGAAATGCGCACCTGCCACCATCGCATCGATTCCCTCTTCGGCTTTGGCCACATGACTTGTTTTCCCTTCAATATCTACATGGATTTCACTACTCTGTGCCAATTGACCTTTGGGACGAGTCGCCACGGCTCCTTTATCAATGGAAGGCCAAAGATGCAAACCAAAAATACTTGTTACATGGAACTTTTCAAAAATACCCGTATCCACGATCAATTTGGCACCACCTGGCGATTCTTCTCCGGGTTGAAAAACCAATAATACATTATGGGGAAGATCTTGTTGTTCGTTTACCCATTGGGCAAACCCCAATAAGATGGCCATATGCCCATCATGGCCACAAGCATGCATACAACCCGGATGCTTACTCTTATAAGGTAGATCATTTTGTTCTTGAACTGGTAAGGCATCCATATCACTTCGAAATGCGAAAGTATCTTTTTTACCAAAATCAAAATAAGCCACTACGCTGGAAGGAATGGGTTCAAACAATTCACATCGTAAGGATTGTAAATGTTGTTTAATATAAGTTTGTGTTTGTGGTAAATCCAATTCCAACTCGGGAATTTGATGTAATTCTTGTCGATATTCTTTTAACATGGCCTTATGGTATTATTATTTTCAATTTTTTTCAAGATAATTGAAATTCTTTTCAATCAATGATAGGGTTTAAACAAAGGAGAATCCAACTATGAAATCCATTCCAATCACGAAATATCACGGATTGGGGAATGACTTTATCATTACACGCTATTCCTACGTAGAAAACGAAGATATTGTATCCTTTATTCGATCCGTTTGTGATCGACATACTGGTATCGGTGCCGATGGCGCCATCTTTGTCAAAACCAATCCATTAGAAATGGTCTACTACAACCAAGATGGATCGAGAGCCCCTATGTGTGGCAATGGCATCCGTTGTTTCGCAAAATATTGTTTTGACGAAAACATCGATCGAAGCGAAAAGCTCGTTGTCCAAACACTGGCTGGAAAAAAAGTCGTCTATCGCCAATCGGAAGATCCATTCCTCGTTCGCGTAGATATGGGATATGCCGAAGAATATAAAGACAAATGGCCTATCCAAATTGGTCCACATACTTGTTATTCTGGCTTTGTATCCACTGTCCATACCGTTCTATTTGAACCCTGGGACCAAACTGTTGGCCATGACATTTGCCATGATCCGAACTATCCCGAACAAACCAATGTGAACTTTGTGCAAATTCAAGATCCTACCCATTTATCCATTCGCACATATGAACGTGGTTGTGGCCCTACCCTAGCTTGTGGAACCGGGGTTTGTGCCAGTGTGTATACGGCCTATACCTTAGGAAAATGTGCAAATTCGGTCGATGTACAATTGATCAAAGGACAATTACACATTGATATCGATCCCGATGGCCGGATCTTTATGACCGGTCCTGCCCAAAAAATATTAGAAGGAGAAACCGCATGAACGCAGAAGAAATTATTCGTATCATTCAAACATCAAAGAAACAAACAACTGTAAAAGTGTATTTTAACGCCAAAGAACCAATTCCATTCCCTGAAACCGTGCAAGTGTTTGGCCATGTAGCCATTGGCCCTTGGGAAGATATTCAACCGGTTTTAGAAGCCCAAAAAGACAACATTGCCAATCTATATATGGAAAACGATGGACGCAACACCGCCATCCCTCTATTAGATACCAAAAACATCAATGCCCGTATTGAACCCGGCGCTATTATCCGTGACAATGTCGAAATCGGTGATCACGCTGTCATCATGATGGGAGCCGTTATTAACATTGGTGCCCAAATTGGTGAAAACACCATGATTGACATGGGGGCTGTCCTTGGGGGACGAGCTATCGTCAAAAACAATTGTCATATTGGTGCTGGAGCCGTCTTGGCCGGTGTTGTCGAACCAGCCAGTGCAACCCCTGTTATCGTCGAAGATAATGTATTAATTGGTGCGAATGCCGTAGTCATTGAAGGTGTGCACATTGGTAAAGGAGCTGTCATAGGTGCTGGTGCCATCGTCTTAGAAGATGTTGGTGAAAACCAAGTGGTTGGTGGCAATCCAGCTCGTGTCATCAAAGCCAAAAATGAACAAACCGAAGAAAAAACTGGATTGGTTGACGCACTCCGTCAAATCTAATTGACATCGATTTTTTTCATGGTAACATGAATGTGTTGATTTTTTTCGGCAAAGAAGCCCTTCCGGACAGTCTTTTTACTGACCGGATTTTTTCATGATAATAAGGAGGTCAATCATGACAAAATACATATTTGTAACTGGTGGTGTTGTTTCTGGAATTGGTAAAGGCATCAGCGCAGCAAGTCTTGGTCGTTTATTAAAATGCCGTGGCTATCGCGTTACCTCACAAAAGCTCGATCCATATATTAATGTCGATCCTGGGACGATGTCTCCCCTTCAACATGGTGAAGTTTATGTCACCAATGACGGATTGGAAGCCGATCTAGATTTAGGCCATTATGAACGCTTTATCGATGAAGATCTTCATCAATATTCCAACCTAACAACCGGTAAAGTTTATTCCAATGTCATCAATAAAGAACGAGAAGGAAAATATTTAGGACAAACCGTCCAAGTCATCCCTCATATCACGGATGAAATCAAACATTTCATTTACCAAGCCGGTAAACATGCCAATGCCGATTTTGTGATCACCGAAATTGGTGGTACGACCGGTGATATTGAAAGTTTGCCTTTCTTGGAAGCCATTCGCCAAGTTCGTTTGGAAGTAGGACAAGAAAATTGTTTATTTATCCATGTTACCTATATCCCTTATTTGGAAGGATCGCGAGAATTTAAATCCAAACCAACCCAACACAGTGTCAAAGAATTACGTTCTTATGGAATTAACCCAGACATTATCATTGCTCGTGTCAATCATGAAATTCCACAGTCCGTATTAGATAAGATCTCCTTATTCTGTAATGTCGAAAAAGAATGTGTTATTGAAAACCGTACCTTAAGTTCCTTATATGAAGTACCTCTAATGTTAGAGAAACAACATTTAGCCGATACCATTTGTAAGAAATTAAATTGTGAAGTTCGCCCCGCTAATTTAACAGAATGGGAAAACTTAATTGATTCCATCCATCAAGCTACAGATCCTGTTCATATTGCCCTAGTTGGTAAATATGTCCAACTGCATGATGCTTATTTATCTGTATCCGAAGCCTTATATCATGCTGGCTTTGCGAATGGTGCCGACGTCCATATTCATTGGATCGATTCAGAACAAATTACGCCAGAAAATGTTGAAGAAACATTTAAGGACGTAACAGGTATCATCGTACCTGGTGGCTTTGGTGAACGTGGTATTGAAGGTATGATTGAAACCGCTCGTTATGCCTATACCCACAAAGTTCCTTATTTCGGTATTTGTTTAGGTATGCAGATCATGGCTATTTATGTAGCTCGTGACCTATTGGGTTATGCCGATGCCAATAGCTTTGAATTTGATGAAACCAGCCAACATACGATCATTGATTTTATGGAAGATCAAAGTAACGATATCCGCAAAGGCGGTACCATGCGTTTAGGAGCTTATCCATGCAGTTTAAAACAAGAAAGCCACATCCATCATTGTTACCAAAAAGAAATCATTGAAGAACGTCATCGTCATCGTTACGAATTCAATAATGCCTATCGCTTTGAATTCGAGGAAGCCGGTATCCCTATCGTTGGTACTAGCCCCGATAAGAAATTAGTGGAAGCCATTGAAGCCAAAGATCATCCATTCTTTATTGGTGTTCAATTCCATCCCGAATTTAAATCCCGTCCAAACAACGCACATCCTTTATTTAAAGGATTTGTTGCTGCATCAAAGGCTGCAAAAAAGTGAGATCATTGACCTCACTTTTTTTCATCCACATTTTTCAATAATTCTTTGGCTACATCCACTTTGGTGATGGAATTATTCATCGCAATTTGTTCAATATAATGATGTGCCTTCTCTTCCGACCAATGATAACTTTCAATCAATACCAATTTGGCTCGATTGACCAATTTATCATTACGGATCTTCTTCTTTAATCGCTCGATTTCCCCTTGATACTTTTGAATTTCTTCACGCTTGATCCTTAATTGCTCACACGCTTGATACACCGTTTGCGCATTGGATGGATCCGAAACCACAAAGACACCAGAACCATTTAATTGATACACGATCTGATCATATTGTCGCAATGGAACCATCAATAAAATTTCGCAACCAATCGCTTGTTTCCATTCATACGCTAGACGCCAAGAAACCCCTTCATCGATGGGTTCTTGAATGATCAAGATATCCGGTCTTTGTATGCGTAATTGTTGTTTCAAACTCGAAACACTCTTAAAACTTTCCAATGGATTATAAACCGTTGAAGGTAGGATCTGTGAGAACTTCATTGGATGGGTCGCGAGTACAAATACTTTCGTACGCATGGCCCTTTCCTCCTACAGATAACTCTTTAAAACATTTTCTGGTACATATTTCTTCACAAATACACTGTGTGAAGCCATTTCTTTGGCTTGATCCAAAGACAAAGGCAAATGCTCAAATACGCCACCATCCACTTCGATATTCTTATCGGTTGGTGCCATTAATTCTGTCTGATTTTCAATACCTTCCAATCCCGCATAAATTAATACGGTATATGCCAAATAACTATTGGCCAAACAATCCGGTGAACGCAATTCAAATCGCTTGGTACCAACCGCAGGAATACGAACCAATGCACTTCGATTGGCATATCCCCAACTAATATAACGCGGTGCTTTTTGTTGGCCTAAACGCAAATACGAATCCGCACCTGGATTTAAGAATAACGTGATTTCTTTGATTCGTCTTAAGATGCCAGCCAAAAACGCTTCCATATTGTTATTGGTAGAAATATGCATATGCATACCATTACCTGGCTGATCTTCCAATGGTTTGGGTGAAAAATCAGCCGTTAAGCCATTGGATTGGGCTACCGTCTTAACGACCCAACGGAATGTAGCTGCATGATCTGCCGCAATCAATGGATCTTGGTAGCGGAAATCAATTTCATTTTGTCCCGGTCCTTGTTCGTGATGGCTGGCTTCTGGTTCCACATCCATGGCTGAAAGATACGAACAAATCTGACGACGGACATCTTCACCACAATCATCCGGTGCAATATCCATATATCCGGCTTGGTCCATCGGATTTTTCGTTCCTTGTTCAAAAAGATAGAATTCAAATTCATTTCCCACATGAATGGAAACGCCCATATCTTTTGCCTTCTGAATGGCTTGTTTCAATAAATAGCGCGTATCATTTTTATACAACGATCCATCCGTATCATAAATCGTACAATACATACGGATGACCAAACCATCGATTGAACGCCAAGGCAATACGGTCATAGTGTTTGGATCGGGTTTTAAGATCAAATCACTATGACTTTCATCATTAAAACCAGTTACGGCACTGCCATCAAAAGATATACCCGTTTCAAATGCTCGTTTTAATTGGCTGGGTTGTATCGACACGTTTTTTTGCGTTCCGAGTACATCAAAAAACGCACAACGTATAAATTTCACATTTTGTTCTTCAACAAATTCAAGAACATCTTCTTTTGTATACATAGACTCACCTCTACTGGAATATACCTTATTTTCATCGTGTTTTCAATGAAATGTAAAATATTTTCATTATATGTTTGACAAAAGAAACGAACCGTGTAAAATAGTAGACATAGAAACGGCAACGAAGCCTGACGAATAAACTTTTCTTCTGTCTTCGTCGCCGTTTTTTTATATCCAAAAATAAGGAGGAACACTATGCCAATCACTGATGTATTTGCTTCCAATGTCTTTGATGAAGCAAAAATGAAAGAGTACCTTGCGAAAGATACATTCCAAGAAATGGAAAAAACGATTCGCGAAGGAAAACCATTAAATCCAAAAATTGCTGAAGCCGTGGCTCATGGAATGAAAGAATGGGCCCTATCCAAAGGAGCTACCCATTTCACACACTGGTTCCAACCATTAACCGGTGTCACTGCCGAGAAACACGATAGTTTCTTGAATCCAAGCAAAGATCACAGTATTTCCTTGGAATTCTCTGGTAAAGAATTAGTTAAAGGAGAACCCGATGCTTCTAGTTTCCCTAGTGGCGGATTACGTGCTACTTTTGAAGCCCGTGGCTATACGGCTTGGGATCCAACGAGTTTTGTCTTTATTAAAAATGGCGTGCTTTGTATTCCTACTGCCTTCTATTCATATACAGGTCATGCCCTAGATAAAAAGACGCCATTGTTGCGAAGCATGGATGCCATCAATACCCAAGCTCTTCGTATTTTACATTTGTTTGGACACGATGATGTAAAAACGGTACGTACGACCGTAGGTCCTGAACAAGAATATTTCTTGATCGATCTAGAAGACTATAAACAAAGAAAAGACTTATTGTATACTGGACGTACTTTATTTGGTGCCCCATGTCCAAAGGGTCAAGAATTGGAAGACCATTATTTTGGAACAATCAAAACCCGTGTACAATCTTTCATGCAAGAATTGAATTCTGAATTATGGAAATTGGGTGTGTATGCCAAAACCGAACACAATGAAGTTGCTCCCGCTCAATTTGAGTTAGCCCCTGTCTTCTCAACCACAAACATTGCGACCGATCATAACCAATTGACCATGGAATTGATTCAACGCATCGCAAAACGTCATGGAATGGTTGCTTTATTGCATGAAAAACCGTTCGAATATATCAATGGATCTGGTAAACACAACAACTGGTCATTATCTACAGATACAGGTATGAACTTGTTAGAGCCAGGTGATACACCTTATGAAAATGCTCAATTCTTATTGTTCTTAAGTGCTGTCATCAAAGCCGTTGATGAACATCAAGACTTATTGCGTTTGAGTGTTGCTACAGCTGGTAACGATCATCGTTTAGGTGCGAACGAAGCTCCTCCTGCTATCATTTCTATGTTCTTAGGTGATGAATTAACCGATGTCTTAAAAGCCATCGAAACGGATCAACCATATGGTCAAAAGAAACAAGAACGTATGCGTGTTGGAATTGATATTTTACCGAAGATCAAGAAAGATGCGACCGATCGTAACCGTACAAGTCCTTTCGCCTTTACGGGAAACAAATTCGAATTCCGTATGCCAGGATCCAATTCATCGATTGCCGGATGCAACATCATGTTGAATACCGCTGTTGCCGATGTCTTAGAAGGATTTGCAGATACATTGGAAAAAGCCGATAATTTCGAAGATACGTTACATACTTTGATTCAAACAACAATCAAAGAACACAAACGCATTATCTTCAATGGTAATGGTTATGATGATAGCTGGATTGGTGAAGCAGAATCTCGTGGCTTATTGAATTTGCCAACAACACCAGATGCTCTGCCATATTCCATCAAACCAGAAAACATCGAATTATTTGAACGTCAACACGTTTTGAATAAAGAAGAAGTATATTCTCGTTACGAAATCACGATGGAAGAGTATACTAAAATCGTATTGATTGAAGCACGTACAATGGTTGGTATGGCACGTAAAGACATTTTGCCTGCTGTTTCTAAATATACACAATCATTGGCTGATACATTGGCATTGAAGAAACAAACGGGCGTAAGTGCCACGTATGAAAAAGCCAATTTGGATGAAATTTCAAGCTATCTAGATAAAGCCTATGTAGCCTTGAAAGATTTGGAAGCCAAAGTCAAAACATTAGAAGAAACAGAAGACTTTGAAAAAGCCGCAAACTATGTTCGTGATGCGATTTTACCAGCCATGAGCACATTGCGTAAACCATGCGACAAATTAGAAACATTAGTATCTGCTGAAGTATGGCCATTCCCTACTTACGGTAAACTAATGTTCGGTATCATTTAAGGAGGAAATTATGTGTACCATTTTGGGTTATTTTGATAAAGATGTAGATATGAAAACCATTGAGAAAGCGTTGGAACCAACGCTTTCTCGTGGTCCAGATGACCAACGCATCCTTTCGGTCGAAGCTGGCAAGATTGCGTTCCAAAGACTTGCCATTATGGGCTTGACCGAAGCCGGCATGCAACCCTTTCAATTGAATGACAAGACGGTTGTCTGCAACGGTGAAATTTATGGATTTCGCCCCATCAAAGATGAATTGATTCAAGATGGATACACATTCTCTAGCGATAGTGATTGTGAAATTTTGATTCCAATGTATGAGAAATATGGTTTGAATATGTTCGCCAAATTAGATGCTGAATATGCCCTGATCTTATACGATGAAACCAACCACACAATCATTGCCGCCAGAGATCCTATCGGTATTCGTCCATTGTTTTATGGATATACCCCAAATGGATCCATTGTCTTTGCTTCCGAAGCCAAAAACCTAGTCGGATTTGTGAACAAGATCATTCCGTTTCCTCCTGGACATTATTACTACAATGGTCAGTTTGTGTGCTATCACGATGTAACCGAAACAAAAACGATGCATACGGGTTCCATCGAACCTATCTGTAAAGAAATCCATGACAAACTAGAGGATGGTATCATGAAGCGTTTAGATAGTGATGCCCCTGTTGGCTTCTTATTAAGTGGTGGTTTAGATTCCAGTTTGGTTTGTGCCGTTGCTGCCAAATTATCCAAAAAACCAATTCGTACCTTTGCGATTGGTATGGATGTCGATGCCATTGACTTAAAATATGCCAAACAAGTAGCCGATTACATTGGTTCCGATCATACGGAAGTCATCATTTCCAAAGATGATGTCATTGCAGCCATTGAACCTGTCATTCATATTTTAGGAACGTATGATATTACCACCATTCGTGCTTCGATTGGTATGTATTTGGTATGTAAATATATTCATGAAAACACGGATATTCGTGTATTGCTGACTGGTGAAATCAGTGATGAACTCTTTGGTTATAAATATACTGATTTTGCACCAAGTGCGGAAGAATTCCAAAAAGAAAGCGAAAAACGAATGCGTGAATTATACATGTATGATGTATTACGTGCCGATCGTTGTATTGCCTCGAACTCGTTAGAAGCCCGTGTGCCATTCGGCGATCTAGATTTTGTACAATATGTGATGGAAATTGATCCAAAATTGAAGATGAACACATATAATAAAGGTAAATATTTGCTTCGTCATGCGTTTGAAGACGATAAAATTCTTCCTTATTCCATCTTGATGCGTGAAAAAGCCGCTTTCTCCGATGCCGTTGGTCATTCCCTAAAAGATGATATTTGCGAATATGCCGAAAGCCAATACACCGATGAAGAATTTGAAGAATTGCGAAAAAAATATTTACATGTACCACCAAAAACGAAAGAATCACTGTTCTATCGTGAGACTTTCGAGAAATATTATCCAGGACAAGGTGATATGATCATCGATTTCTGGATGCCAAATAAAACTTGGCCAGGATGCGATGTAGAAGACCCTTCTGCTCGTGTACTTTCTAACTATGGTGATAGTGGAAAATAGAAAGGACTTATATGAATCAACAATTAGAACATGATGCCTGCGGAATTGGTATGGTTGTCAATTACGATGGTAAAAAGACCCATACCGTTGTCGATGCTGCATTAAAAATCGTCGAAAAATTAGACCATCGTGCCGGAAGAGATGCTTCTGGTAAAGTTGGAGATGGTGTTGGAATTCTCCTTCAAATCTCCCATGATTTCTTCTCCAAAGAAGTTCCTTTTCCATTAGGAAATGAGCGAGAATATGGAGTGGGAATGTTTTTCTTCCCTCAAAAATATCTTGTGAGAAATCAAGCCAAACGTTTATTTCAAACCATCGTCAATAGTCACGATGCCCAATTACTTGGTTGGCGAACCGTCAATTGTAAACCAATGATCTTAGGTAAAAAAGCATTGGATTGTATGCCATACATTGAACAGGCATTTATTAAAAAACCCAATCCGAATATGACGGATTTTGAATTTGATCAATTGTTGTATATCATTCGCCGAGAATTTGAAAAGAGCGCACCCGAAACTTACGTGTGCTCTTTGTCATGTCGCACAATCGTATACAAAGGAATGTTTTTGGTCAATCAGTTGCGTTTATTTTACCAAGATTTGCAAGATTGCTCGTATAAGAGTGCCATTGCAATCGTCCATTCCCGATTCTCAACCAATACCACACCTTCTTGGCAAAGAGCTCATCCAAACCGTTTGATTGCACACAATGGTGAAATCAATACAATTCGTGGTAACTTCAAACGTATGAGTGCTCGTGAAGAAAGTATGGATAGTCCATTCTTGGAAAAATATAGCGATCAGATCTTACCAGCCATCGATGCGAATGGATCCGATTCCGCTATGTTAGATAATACGTTGGAATTCTTGATGATGAATGGTATGCCTCTTTCTAAAGCCGTTTTGATCACGATTCCAGAACCTTGGAAACATGTACCACTCGATCAAAAAGAAAAAGACTTCTATCATTACTATGCTTCCCTAATGGAACCATGGGATGGTCCAGCCGCTGTTTTATTCAGTGATGGTGATATTGCCGGTGCAACTCTAGATCGTAACGGTTTGCGTCCTTGTCGTTATTACCTCACCAAAGATCACACCTTGATCTTAGCCAGTGAAGTCGGTGTATTGGATATTCCTGAAAAAAATATCGTAAAGAAAGATCGTTTGCGTCCAGGACAAATCTTACTATTGGATACAAAATCAAAACGTATCATCTCCAATGAAGAAATCAAAAAGCTATATGCGAACCAAAATCCATATGGCGAATGGTTAAATCAAAATTTATTGTATTTAGGTGATCTTCCAGCTTCGGATCGTAAATCTCATATGTATTCACAAACCGAACGGGATCAATTATATAAAGCCTTTGGTTATACCTATGAAGATGTGATTGAAACGATCGTACCTACCATTGAAAAGAAGACGGAACCTATCGCTTCGATGGGAACCGATATTCCATTGGCTGTATTAAGTAAACGACATCCATTGTTGTTCCACTACTTCAAACAATTGTTTGCTCAAGTCACTAACCCACCAATGGATAGCTTACGAGAAAAAGTCGTAACCGATACAACGGTTTATTTAGGTGCCAGTGGTGATATCCTGCAAGAAAAAGATTCCAACTGTCGCGTATTGGAAATCAATAACCCAATCCTTGATGAACGTGATATGTTGAAAATCCTTGAATTGGATAAAAAAGGCTTCAAAAATGAAGTCATCTCTTTATTGTTCTATCGAGGTATGCCTCTAAAAGAAGCGATTAACCATTTGTTTATTGAATGTGAACGTGCTTACCGTCATGGTGCATCCATCTTGATCTTATCCGATCGTGGTGTGGATGAAAATCATATGGCCATCCCTAGTTTGTTGGCTGTATCTGCAGTGGATCAATACTTTGTTCGCACCAAAAAACGAACAGCTATCTCCATTGTGTTGGAATCTGGTGAACCAAGAGATGTCCATCAATTTGCTTGTTTGTTAGGCTTTGGTGCCACTGCCATTTATCCATATTTGGCCCATGAATGCATCCAAGAAATGATCGAAAAAGACATGTTGGATTTTGAGGTCTATCAAGCTATCAAAGACTACAACCAAGCCATCATGAATGGTATTGTCAAAATTGCTTCTAAGATGGGTATTTCAACGTTACAATCGTATCAATCCGCCCAGATTTTTGAAGCCATTGGTTTAAGTCAAGATCTTGTGGATGAATATTTCACCAATACGATCAACGAAGTTGGTGGTATTGGCTTAAAAGAAATTGAAGCAGATTTGGCCTATCACCATGATAAAGCCTTTGATCCATTGGGATTATCTTGTGATACAACCTTAGATAGTCCAGGATTCCATAAGAATCGTTCTGGTGCCAATAAAGAATCGCATTTGTACAATCCAAAAACGATCGTCTTACTACAAAGAGCGACACAAACCAATGATTATGCCTTGTTTAAAGAATACACAGCACGTGTCAATGATCCGGGTGATCCACACACATTGCGTTCCAATTTTGCCTTGGTTTCGGATCGAAAACCAATTGATATCAAAGACGTAGAACCAGTCGAAAATATTGTGAAACGCTTCAAGACTGGTGCTATGAGTTATGGTTCGATTTCAGAAGAAGCTCATACTTGTATGGCTATTGCGATGAACCGATTGGGTGGTAAATCCAATTCCGGTGAAGGTGGCGAAATGCCTTCTCGTTATGGAACGATCAAAAACAGTGCCATCAAACAAGTGGCTTCGGGACGTTTTGGTGTTACGAGTGAATTCTTAGTTTCTGCCAAAGAAATTCAGATCAAGATGGCCCAAGGTGCAAAACCTGGTGAAGGTGGTCACTTGCCTGGTCGTAAAGTATATCCTTGGGTAGCGAAAACTCGTTATTCAACGCCAGGTGTTGCTTTGATTTCCCCACCTCCTCATCATGATATCTACTCGATTGAGGACTTGGCCCAATTGATTTATGATTTAAAGAATGCGAACGATAAAGCACGTGTTTCTGTCAAATTGGTTTCTGAAGGTGGTGTCGGTACCATTGCGTGTGGTGTTGCCAAAGCCGGAGCCAATGTCATCTTGATTTCTGGTTTTGATGGTGGTACCGGAGCTGCACCAATGAGTTCGATCCATCATGCCGGATTGCCTTGGGAATTAGGTTTGGTACAAACGCATCAAGCCTTAGTTGAACAAGGATTAAGAGATCGTGTTGCCATCGAAACCGATGGTAAATTGATGAGTGGCCGCGATGTTGCGATTGCATGTCTATTAGGTGCAGAAGAATTTGGTTTTGCGACAGCACCATTAGTTACTATGGGATGTCGTATGATGCGAGTATGTAACTTAGATACTTGTCCATTTGGTATTGCGACTCAAAATAGTGAATTGCGCAAACGCTTCAAAGGGAAACCAGAATATGTCATGCACTTTATGGAATTTATTGCCCAAGAATTACGTGAAATCATGGCCCAATTAGGCTTCCATAGTGTGAATGAAATGGTTGGACATAGTGAATGTCTAAAAGTCCGTACTTCAAATAATGCACGTCAAAATATGTTGGATTATGCAGCGATTTTGCGTAAACCACAACCTGTGCATTTTGAAAAGAAAGTGGATCCACAACTGAATCGCACAGTCGATGCGAAAGTATTGATTCCAGCTTTCTCAGAAACATTTAAAACGGGGGATCCAAAAACCGTGTCGATTGAAATTTCTTCGACCAATCGTACGTTAGGTACTTTGTTGGGTTCTACGATCACACAACAACATCGTCCATACAAAGACAATACCTTTAAAGTTGTTGCCCGTGGTGGCGCTGGTCAATCGTGTGGTGCCTTCCTGCCAAAAGGTGAAACCTTATCCGTACATGGTGATGCCAATGACTACTTTGGTAAAGGTTTAAGTGGTGGTATTCTTGCCATCCGTCCACAATCATCAAGTCCATTGGTAGCCGAAGACAATGTGATCATTGGAAACGTTGCATTATATGGTGCAACCAGTGGTAAAGCTTTCATTCGTGGTATTGCTGGTGAACGTTTCTGTGTACGTAATTCCGGTGCTACAGCTGTTTGTGAAGGTTGCGGTGACCATGGTCTAGAATATATGACCGGTGGTACGGCTGTTATCTTAGGTAAAACTGGTAAAAACTTTGCGGCTGGTATGAGTGGTGGTATTGCTTATGTATGGGATAAAGATCATGAGCTCTACAAACAATTGAATCCTACTTTGGTTTCGATGGAACCAGTCACAATGAAAAATGATATTGAAACGCTACAAGCCATTTTAAAGGAACATGTCGAAATGACACATTCCGAAGTGGCAAAAGAAATATTGGCCAATTATGAGGCTTCCCTTCCTCAATTTAAAAAGATCGTGCCAAAAGATTTCGCGAAGATTTCAAAAATGATCAAAGCATTAGAAGATAAGGGCTACAATCATGAAGAAGCTCAAATCAAAGCCTTTGAGCAATTATATGATTAGGAGGATGACGTATGGGAAAATATACAGGATTTTTAGAATATGAACGTCAAGCGAATCCTTGGATGGATGAAAAGGATCGCATCAAAAGTTTTTGTGAATTCCAACAAGATCTTCCTTTTGAGAAGCGTCGTCAACAAGCCGCTCGCTGCATGAATTGTGGTTCTCCTTATTGTCAATCCGCTATGGAGCTCAAAGGCATGGTTACAGGATGTCCTTTGCATAATCTAATTCCGGAATGGAATGATGCCATCTATCGTAACCAAATGGATTTTGCATTCTCTCGTTTATTTAAGACAAACCCTTTCCCTGAATTCACAGGTCGGGTTTGCCCTGCTCTTTGCGAAAAAGCATGTTTAAATGGATTTGATGGAGAACCTGTCACTTGCCATGATAATGAAAAAGCAATCATTGAATATGCCTATGAACATGGTTGGATGAAAGAGAAAATTCCAACTGTACATACGGAAAAGAAAGTGGCCGTAATTGGTGCTGGTCCAGCTGGATTGACCGTTGCCTATTTATTAAATCAACGTGGACATCAAGTCACAGTCTATGAGCGAGATAGTTATCCAGGCGGTCTATTGATGTTTGGTATTCCGAACATGAAACTCAATAAGACCTATGTAGAACGTCGGATCACCTTGATGCAAAAAGAAGGTATTAAATTCATCTGTAATACCGAAGTAGGAAAAGATATCAAACGAAAAGATTTGGAAAAAGCATACGATGCGATCGTACTTTGTACGGGTTCCAAAGAGCCACGTGATCTGAAGGGCCCAGGTCGTGATGCGAAAGGTATCTATTTTGCGGTTGATTTCTTAAGCCAAAATACGAAGCATTTATTGACGGATTCACCTTATGTGAGTGCGAAAAACAAGCATGTAATCGTTGTTGGTGGTGGTGATACCGGTAATGACTGTGTAGGTACTTGTATCCGTCATGGTTGTAAGTCCATTACCCAATTGGAAATGATGCCAAAAGCACCGGATACCAGAGCCGCCAGCAATCCATGGCCCGAATGGCCAAAGGTTTGTAAGACCGATTATGGTCAACAAGAAGCCATTTATAAATTTGGTCATGATCCTCGAATCTATCAAACAACCATTGAAGAATTCATTCAAAAAGATGGTCAATTAACCGCTGTTAAAACGGTTCAAGTCGAATTCAAAGATGGCAAGTTACAAAATGTCAAAGGTTCCGAAAAGATATTGCCTTGTGATCTATTATTGATTGCGGCTGGTTTTGTGGGCGTACAAGATACGATCAAAAAAGATTTCCATTTGGAGATGACCCCACGAAATGTCTTTGCGACCAATGAAAAACATCAGACCAAAGATGAACATATCTTTGTAGCTGGCGATTGCCGTCGTGGTCAATCGTTGGTCGTATGGGCCATTGCGGAAGGCAAAAAAACCGCAAAAGAGGTCGATACATACTTGATGGGATATTCAAGTATCGATGCTTGACAAAAAAAACTTTGTCGTTGATAATGTGTTCGTAAACGACAAAGTGTCGGGTACACAAATGGTTTTGGGTGCTCGACTTTTTGTCTTTAAAGGAGAAATTTATGATACATGAAGAATGTGGTGTCTTTGGTGTCTATGCGAAACAACCCATGGATGTAGCGAAAACGGCTTATTATGGCCTGTATGCCCTTCAACATCGTGGGCAAGAAAGTTGTGGCATTGTCGTCAATCAAGATGGCTTATTCTATTCAAAAAAAGATTTGGGTCTAGTGAGTGATGTCTTTCATCAAGAAGATCTGGCTTCTTTACCGCAAGGAAAAATGGCGATTGCACATTGTCGTTATGGAACAACGGGTGCAACGAATCGTGCCAATGTCCAACCATTGGAAGTGAACCATCAAAAAGGTCCTTTGGCCTTGGCTCATAATGGCAATTTGACCAATGCCTATGAATTGCGCAATCAATTAGAGTTGGGTGGTGCCATTTTCCATACAACCGCAGATACAGAAACAATTGCGTATTTAGTCACGCAACAACGCTTAAAAACAGGATCCATCGAAGAAGCCATTCGTCGTACCATGGATCAATTAGAAGGTGCCTATTCCTTATTGTTTATGTCTCCTTCCAAAATGATCGCTGTACGTGATCCACACGGTTTCCGTCCTTTATGTTATGGACAATGCGATGATGGAACGTATGTAGTTGCGAGTGAAAGCTGTGCTCTTGATGTTGTGAATGCACATTTCATCCGTGATTTGGAACCAGGTGAAATGTTGGTCTTTTATCAAAATGGTGTACAAAGTTATCGTCACCACATTCATAAAAAACAGAAACATATTTGTATTTTTGAATATATTTATTTTGCCCGGCCAGATTCTGTCATTGATGGAATTTCCATTCATGAAGCCCGTAAAAAAGCAGGTGAAGTCTTATGGGAAGCTTGCCCTGTGGAAGCCGATGCCATCGTTGGTGTGCCCGATTCTGGTTTGGATGCCGCGTTAGGTTATAGCCAAGCTTCTGGCATTCCTTATGTGATGGGATTTATGAAGAACCGTTATATTGGTCGTACGTTTATTTCACCGGGTCAAAACTCGCGGATGGATAAAGTCCATATCAAATTGAATCCCATTTCAAGTGAAATCAAAGGTAAACGCATCGTATTGATCGATGATTCCATCGTTCGTGGAACCACTTCAGCGCAAATCGTTCGTTTATTACGAGATGCAGGTGCAAAAGAAATTCATGTGCGTATTTCTGCCCCACCGTTCTTAAATCCTTGTTTCTATGGTACGGATATTGATTCCAAAGAAAACTTGATTGCGTGTCATCATACGGTACCAGAAATTTGTAAGATCATTGATGCTGATTCTTTGGAATACTTGCCTTTGGATCAATTGTATAAACTGATTAATCATCATGATTATTGCGATGCTTGTTTCTCTGGTAATTATCCAACACCGGTTCCAACAAGCACAGCTAAGAATCGTTTTGAACAACCAATTCAAGATCAAGAATAGAATCGACCAAAAGGTCGATTCTTTTTTTAAAAAAACAACATCCAGCTAACTAGATGTTGTTTTCATCATATAGATATATTTCTTCTTTGGAACGTTTCTTTTTCTTATGTCCATGTCCAATCAATGGTGCAATGAAGATAAGTATTGGGAAAATTTCCAATCGACCAATCAACATGGCTAACGATAATACCAATTTAGATAAGTCACTAAAGGCATGAAAATTACCAAAAGGCCCGACTACTTTAAATCCAGGTCCAATATTACCTAAACAAGAAACACAAGCGGAAATGGTCGTTTCCATATCAAATCCGTCAATCGATACGAAAAAGAAACAGATGCTCATGATCAAAATGTAACAGCCAAAATAGCTCATGATTTGATCGACGACTTTTTCTGGAACCGCTTTGCCATCAAACGTAATCACTTTTACCTTTTGTGGATGCACGCTTCTTTGAATATCGGCTTTGATACGACGAACCACGATCATCATACGGCTTACTTTTACACCACCACCGGTTGATCCAGCACAAGCACCCAATACCATCAACAACAATAAGATCATCTTTGAGAAGGTTGGCCATAGGTCAAAGTTACAAGATGAAAAACCAGTGGTCGTTATAATACTGGAAACTTGGAAAAAGGCAAGGTGTATGGAACGTACGACATCATACTTATACATCGATAAAATATTAATCGTAATTAGGATCGTAGATGTAAGAATGACATAGAAATAGGTCTTTACTTCTTCCAGTTTAAAGGCATTTTTAAAATCATGGATCACTAAGAAAAAGTAAAAATTAAAGTTTACGCCAAATAAAGCCATAAAGATACCAATGATCCATTCATAATAGGCATTATGGTATTCGCCAATGCCTTGATTGGTTACACTAAAGCCTCCAGTTCCAGTAGAACCAAACGTGTTGCATAACGCATCAAATAATGGCATATGCCCCAGCAACAATAAAATGACTTCAATAATGGTCAATCCCATATACATTAAGTATAAGATCATCGCACTTTGACGTAAGCGAGGAACCAACTTGCCAATAACGGGACCTAGTGATTCAGCACGTAAGATGTGCATGGAACGATCATTGGATTTTGGTAAAATAGCCAAGACAAAAACCAAGATACCCATACCACCAATCCAGTGGGTGAAACTGCGCCAAAACAACATACATTTCGGTAAAGATTCCACTTCGGTCAGAATACTGGATCCAGTCGTTGTAAAGCCGGATACGGCTTCAAATAAGGCATCAATATAATGAGGAATGGTACCGGAAAGATAAAATGGCAAGGCACCAATGATGGATAAAACAATCCAACATAAGCCAACAGCCATCAAGCCATCCCGTGCAAAATAGGATGCATGATTGACTTTGACTCGCGAAAATGGAAGTCCTAAGATCAATGAAAGGATAATCACGATCACAAACGAAGAAATATCTTCGTGATAGATCAAGCCACAAATCAAAGGAGCAATCAGTAGACCGGCCAATGCCAACAAAACATGACCAATCACATTCAGAATGACATGCCAATTCAGTTTTCGAAATTCATATCTAAGCCAGGACATCATTTAAATCCCTCAACTTTGAAATCGAACTAACGACAACGATCGTATCATCCAATTGCACCGAACTATTTCCATTGGCAATTTCCGGATGTCCATTGTGCGAAATATAACCAATCAATATACCTGGTTTAAAGGTCAGATTTTTTAATGGAACGCCAATAAATTTACAATTTTTCCGGACCCTGAATTCTAAGGCTTCGACCGTATTATCGTTTAACGTGATCAAGGATTCGATATTGGATCCGACCGCATTTTGCATGGCTCGTACATAACGAACGATTCGATTGGCCGTAATGTATTTTGGTGATACGGAATTGATCATATCAAATTTTTTCAATAAGAATTCCAAAGACATTCGATTGATTTTTGGCATGACACGTCCTACACCTTGGCTAGCCGCAAACATAGAAATAATAACATTTTCTTCATCGTTATCTGTTAAAGCAACAAATGCATCCATCGCCTAAAATCACATTGGCTTCTGGGAACTGTAGAGCCAATTGTCGACACTTATCCGGATTCTTTTCAATGATCTTGACCCGAATATTCATACCCAACATCATACTGGCTAGATAATACGTGATGCGTCCACCACCAACGATCATGATTTCATTAAAATTGTGATATTCTGAAATACCCGTCGTGATCAAGAAAGATTCAATATGTTGGGTCGTACCAATCACAGAAATGCGATCGCCTTTTTGAATCACAAATTCACCATCGGGAATGATGACTTCTTTTCCCCGATTGACAGCACAAATCAATACATGTCCATGATGTCAAGATCCAATTGTTCGTACTTTTGTGTTGCTTAAAGAACTATCTTCACCAACAATGATTTCGGCAATTTCAACGCGTCCTTTCGCAAATGTACTCACATGGACACCTTGTGAGAAATGTAAAGAGCGAACAATTTCACGAGCAGCCCCTCGTTCGGGATTGATGCTCATGGACAATCCCAATTCATCTTTTAATAATTCGATCGAATTGACATATTCTGGATTTCGAACACGAGCAATGGTGTTCTTTACGCCCAATTTTTTTGCCAACATGCAACAAATCAAGTTCACTTCATCACTGCCGGTCACCGCAATCATCATATCGGCCTCTTCAATGTTGCCTTCTTTGAGTGTATTCACATTCGCACCATTTCCATGGATACAAAGAACATCCAACTGATCATCACATTTTTCTATGATTTTTAAACGATTGTCAATGATGGCAATGTCATGTCCCTCTTTTTCGAGTTGTGAAGCCAAAGTAAATCCAACTTTGCCTCCCCCTACTACCGTTATTTGCATCGCTTTTTCCCTCCATAGTTTGCTCATTATACCATATTTCTTAATTTTTTTTATCGAGGCATATATATAGCCAAAGACCAAATTTTTTTGTATAGTAAAGATAAGGAGGAAATGAAGGATGAAATATACATGTGATGTATGTGGATGGACATATGATGAAGCTGTAGGTGATCCTGACAATGGTATTGCTCCAGGCACAAAATGGGAAGATCTTCCTGCTGACTTTACTTGTCCATTATGTGGCGTTGGTAAAGACCAATTCTCTAAAAGTGAATAAAGAAAAGCATCGATCCATTGGGATCGATCTTTTTATAAGGGTCTTTCCAGTCCCGCCCCTTCAATTTCGATAATAGCAATCAGCGGGATCTTTTGTTTGACAATTTGCATATACTTTTCATTCAGATCCAGCTTGGATACCATGCCTTCTTTTTGTATATAATGTTGGCCATCGTAATATGTGATACATACGATCATGCCTGGTTGGATCAAATGAATTTGCCGATCCAATTCATCTCTTGCATCTTCATCCAAGATCTTTGGTTTCACAATGATCTTCTCTTGTTGCGCCAATAATTCTTTTAAGCCCTTTAAAGAATCAAACGATTGAAAAATAGCTGCTCGATTTTTATTGGGCATTGTGCCCTCCAATCAACAAATTTCGCTTTCGAGCCGTTGCTTTTTCTTCCAGATTCATGCCCTTTAAAATGGCATTCTTTCCATATTTTTGTTTGATTTCAATAATGGCTTTTTGGACCGATGCTTCTTTTTCAATGGCATTTGGATCCGTAAACAAATCATAACTTTCATATCTTTCATCCTTGACATCACAAAAAGACAAACCAATTTGACGAATGGGATAGTGCGGATCCACGATTCGTTGATACAATCGTTTAAATTCAGCCAATAAGATTTGATAGGAATTGGTACAATTCGTAATTTTGGCAGTTGCCGAAGAAGCCTTTCGACAATTCTTGGAATAACCGATATACAACGCAATGCGATTGGTTACTAAATGTTCATCCACCAATCGTAAGACATTGACATCTACCATTTCTTTGACGATCAAATATGCATCTTGATACGAATAATCTTCAAACAAGATCTGACTATTGGAAACCGAATGCGCTTGGGAATGATAATTTTTGATGTCCTGAATGGTTGTTGGTTCTTTGCCCCAGGCATGATCAATCAAATATTCCGCTTGGATCCCAAACGTTTGATATAAAATGTCTTCTGGATAATGAGCAAGATCATACATATCAAAAATGCCCAATTGTGCCAATCGACGACTGATACCAGGACCAATTCGCCAAAAATCGGTCAAGGGTTTATGATGCCACAACAAATTCTGATACAGACTCTCATCTAGATATCCCATATTATCGGGCACATGTTTGGATAGAATATCCAAGGCGATTTTGGTCAAATATAAATTGGTGCCAATTCCCACGGTTGCGGTAATATGCGTTTGCTCAAAAATCGCATCCGTAATCTTTTTTGCCAATGCTTTGGGGGATAGACCATATAATTTCATATATGGTTCAATATTTAAAAACGATTCATCGATGGAATACACATGAATATCTTCTTTCGCAACATACTTTAGAAAGATCTTATAAATCTTGGCTGCATATTCCATATACAATCGCATACGTGGTTTTGCCACAATATAATCCATGCCCTTGGGAATCTCAAAAATACGGCAACGATTCTTTACGCCCAACGTCTTCATTTTCGGGGTGATGGCCATGCATAAAGCACCATTTCCTCGGGTTGGATCTGCTACGACTAAATTCACCGCAAACGGATCCAATCCTCTTTCACTGCATTCGACCGACGCATAGAATGACTTTAAATCGATACATAAATACATACTCATTTCCTCTTTATAGTTTCATTATATGAAAAAAGAGATGGAAATCCATCTTTTTATGCAACTTTTATGCAACTAGAGAAATAAATGAGACACTAATGCATTTTTATTTCATTTTATCTTGAATTTTGGTATACAATTGTTTAGTTGCTTTTTCACTATGGTCATTGATCACAAAGGTGCGTTTTTTGGTTTGGATAATGATAAATGGCTTTTGATGCACATACACGTAACAACGCACGCTTCCATAGGCTTGGGTATCGGCTTCGCCATTGAAATAATCCATTTGAAGTGGATCATCCATTGCCACTTGATTCACTAAATCGAGATCTTGGATTGACGCATAGGAAATTTTATCCGATGAAGCCGTTCCCTTTACTACTAATACTTCTTTTTCAAAACGAAAGGAATTGGCCGTGTGTTCATTGACTTTCTGATCATGGGTATACGTAATGATAAAAAAGGCAATCACTAATAAAGTGGAAGCAAAGCCTAAGATCAAAGAGGCTGTTTTATTTGGTTTCATGTCTTCATTATATCTATCTATGATTCAGATTTTCAACTTATTCAGATTTATTGAAAGAATGGCACTTCTAGAGTAGAATAGAAACATCGAGAGGATGAAATTGATATGAAAAAAACGCGTACACGATTTGCTCCCAGTCCAACGGGATATATGCATATTGGTAACTTACGAACTGCTTTATTTGAATATTTAATTGCCAAACATGACAATGGTGATTTTATTCTTCGAATTGAAGATACAGATCAAGTTCGACAAGTCGAAGGAGCAACCGAAATTATCTATAATACCTTAAAAAGTGTAGGTATGAATTGGGATGAAGGTCCAGATATTGGTGGTAATTATGGTCCTTATATTCAAAGCGAACGATTGCCAATGTATAAAGGGTATGCCGAAGAATTGATCAAATTAGGCAAAGCCCATTATTGTTTCTGCAGTGAAGAAGAAATCGAAAAACAACGCCAAGAACAAGGTGAATCCTTTGTTTTTCATGATCCATGTAAGAATTTGACACCAGAAGAAATTCAAGCCAAATTAGATGCCGGTGAACCCTACGTCATCCGTCAAACGATTGATCATGTGGGTTCCCAAGATTTTGACGATGAAGTCTATGGTCATATTGAAGTAGATGGCGATTTATTGGATGAACAAGTATTGATCAAATCCGATGGTTTCCCTACGTATAACTTTGCGAATGTCATTGATGATCATCAAATGGAAATCAGCCATGTTGTTCGTGGTAATGAGTACTTATCATCCACCCCAAAATACAATCTTTTATATGATGCGTTTGGTTGGGAACGTCCAATTTACGTACATGTTCCACCTGTTATGAAAGATGAACATCATAAATTATCCAAACGAAATGGCGATGCCTCGTTCCAAGACCTAGTTACCAAGGGATATTTACCCGATGCGATCATCAACTACATTGCCCTTTTGGGATGGTCACCAGAAAATGATCAAGAAATCTTCAGTATGGATGAATTGATCCAAGTATTTGATACCCATCGTATCTCAAAACGTCCAGCCATTTTTGATATCGATAAATTGACTTGGATGAATAGTGAATATATCAAAGCCATGCCAAAGGATGTCTTCTATCAAAAGGTAGAACCATATTTAAAGAAAGTCATCACCAAAGATTTGGATCTTCCATATATTGCCGAATTGATCCAATCCCGCATTGATCGGTTTGATCAAGAGGAAATCACGGAAAAGATTGATTTCTTTGAAGAACTACCAGAAGATTATGATTTGGAGATGTACAAACATAAACGTCAAAAATCGACCAAAGAAAAATCCCTCGTTTCCTTAAAAGCTGCTTATGATTTATTAAAAGACTTTGATCAATGGGATAATGTGGATGCGATTGGTGAAGAAATGATGAAATTACCAACTCAATTGGAAGTCAAAAATGGCGTAGTCTTATGGCCTATTCGTACGGCTCTATCGGGTAAACGTGCAACACCAGGTGGTGCTTTTGAGATTGCGTATGTATTAGGTAAAGAAGAAAGTCTTCGTCGTATTCAAGTGGGAATTGATCGATTGGAAAAAGATCTACAAAATTAAAACAGGAGTTTAGCTCCTGTTTTGTTTTATAATGGTCGAAAATCCGATGCAGGATGCTTACAAACGGGACAAATAAAATCATCCGGTAAGACTTCGCCTTCATAGATATAGCCACAAATGGTACAGATCCAACCTTTTTGTTTCGGTTTTGGTTGCGGTTTTGGCTTAATGTTCGCAAAATAATACGCATACGTTGTCGAAGGTGTATCACTCCATACTTCTCCATCTTCTACAGTAGCAATAAATAAGGTATGACTACCTAAATCAATGGATTGAATGACTTTTCCGGAAAGATACCCATTTGTCTGCTCATTATGAATGATCGCAATGCCATTGTCAGCTCGAGAAATTTCAACTTCGGCAAACTTATCCACATCTCGTCCACTTTGGAAACCAAAATGTTTAAAGGTATCAAACTTTGCTTCTTCGCTTAAGATTGATACATTGAATTTTCCTGTCTTTAGAATCATATCATGGGTATAATTCGCTTTATTGACCGAAATAGAAATGGTATTGGGTTCACTGGCCACTTGCACGGCTGTATTAATGATACAACCATTATCTTTTTGTCCATCTCTTGCCGTCAACACAAATAAACCATACGTTAGTTTTTTCATTACATCGGGATTCATATAGATCCTCCTTTCTATCGATGTTTTTGTTACTTTCATTATACCATGAAAAAAGCCAAGTCTTTCGACTTGACTTATTTTTTTGGCAACTTGAAGGAACTCTTCAAAGAAACAATTCGATTGAATACCAATGCATCATCTTTACTATCTTTTGGATCCAAATTATAGTAACCTGAACGAACGAATTGGAAACGATCCCCATTGGTGTAATTCTTGATGGTTTCTTCCACATAACATGGATTCAAGATCGTCAATGAATTTGGATTCAAATTGACCGATCCATCTTCATTGTAGACACCTTTTTCTTCATCCACTAAGTTTTCATACAAGCGAACGGTTGCTGGTACGGCATGTCCACAATCTACCCAATGAATGGTACCTTTGACTTTTCGTCCTGTAAATCCCGTGCCTGATTTGGTTTCTGGATCATAGGTTCCATGAACGACTGTCACTTTTCCATCTTCATCTTTTTCAAAACCGGTACACTTCACAAAATAAGCATTCATCAAACGCACTTCGTTGCCCACAAAGAAACGACGGTATTTCTTTGGTGGTTCTTCCATAAAGTCATCTCGTTCGATCCATACTTCTCTAGAGAATGGTACTTTCTTATTGCCTAATTCTGGATTTTCCATATTTAATGGGGCATCCAAATATTCCACTTGTCCTTCTGGATAGTTATCAATGACCAATTTAATTGGATCTAAGACGGCCATTAAGCGAGGCGCTTTTGGTTTTAGATCATCACGTACAAAGTGTTCCAGCATCGCATAATCCACACTGGAATTGCTCTTGGATACACCGGCTGCTTCCATAAAATTACGAATGGATTCAGGGGTAAATCCACGACGACGCAAAGCCGCAATCGTGACTAAACGAGGATCATCCCAACCATCCACGATGCCTTGGTCAACCAAACGTTTGATGTAACGCTTTCCGGTAATGACATTGGTCAAATACATCTTCGCAAACTCAATTTGTTTTGGTGGATTTGGAAATTCGGCTTGTTCAACGACCCAATTATAAAGAGGTCGATGATCTTCAAATTCCAATGTACAAATAGAATGCGTAACACCTTCGATGGCATCTTCAATTGGATGGGCAAAATCATACATTGGGTAAATGCACCATTTATCACCCGTATTATGATGGGTCATACGGGCTACACGATAAAGAATGGGATCACGCATATTGATATTGGGACTGGCCATATCAATTTTGGCACGCAATGTTTTTGAACCATCTTCAAATTCCCCATTTTTCATTCGTTCAAATAAGTCTAAGTTTTCTTCAACCGAACGATTACGATAAGGGGATTCTTTACCAGGTTCCGTCAATGTGCCACGATAGGCATGAATTTCTTCAGCTGATAAATCATCTACATAAGCCACCCCTTTTTTGATGTATTTTATGGCAATCTCATACATCTGATCAAAATAGTTGGATGCGAATCGTACGCCTCCTACATATTTGGCACCTAACCACTCCACATCTTTGACAATGGATTCTACGAATTCATTGTTTTCTTTCATTGGGTTGGTATCATCAAAACGTAAATGGAAATCGCCATGATATTCTTGGGCAAGTCCATAATTTAGTAAGATGGATTTCGCATGACCAATGTGTAAATAGCCATTGGGTTCTGGTGGAAATCGCGTAACGACTTTTGTATATGTTCCGGCAGCAAGATCTTCATCGATAATTCGTTCAATAAAGTTCTTACTATTGGTTTCTTTTTCCATTTCTTCTCCTCCATAATATATAGACAATTCTATCATAAATACAAAGAAAGTGCTTGATTAATCACAAGCACTTATTCTTCTGGATTCAATAAATGGAGTTTATCAAAAAGATAGAATAATAAACTCAGAAGCATGGCTACGACACAGGCCAAGACCATACCGGTTAATTCAACCGTTCCTAAATGAATCGTAACACCGGATAAACCGGTCACAAAGACAACGGATGTTAAGATCATATTGATACTTTTGGAGTAATCAACATGATTATCGACCAAAATACGTAATCCAGACGTTCCAATCATTCCATACAATAAGAAACTAATACCACCAATGACCGGTCCCGGAATGGTTTGAATCAAAGCCGATAATGGACCAATAAACGAACAAATAATGGATAAGACAGCAGCACCACCAATGACTTGGACACTATAGACACCCGTAATGGCCATGACCCCAATGTTTTCGCCATAGGTTGTGGTAGGAACCGATCCAACCAATCCACTCAAGGCACTGGAAAAATTATCCGCAAACAAAGAGCGATGCAAGCCCGGATCTTTTAATAAATCACGACCAACGACTTCACTGGTTACAATTTGGTGACCAATGTGCTCCGAAGTAATGACCAATAGTACAGGTAAGATCATCAAGATCGCATGGATATCAAATTTCGGTGCTTGAAATTGTGGCAACATAAAGAAGGATGCTTCTTTTACTGGAGTCATATCAACGATGCCCACACAGATGGCCGCAATATAACCGCATATGATCGCAATCAAAATTGGAATAACGCTTAAGAATTTACGGAAACAAACCGATCCAACTACGGCTACACCTAACGTTACCGCAAATACGATCACATTGGCAGGATCAATCACTTTATCTAACAAGCCGGCATTCGAAGCGGCATTGCTCGAAAGCTCCAAACCAATCAAAGCGACAACCGGTCCCATCGCTGCACTTGGTAAGACAATGTCGATCCATTTGGTTCCTACTTTGTAGATAATAAAGGCAAGAATACATCCACAAAGACCAGTGACGACAAAACCACCTTGGGCATAAGGAAAACCAAATTTTGCGATGACAATCGAGGCAGGGCCTAAAAACGCAAAACTACTTCCTAAATAAGCAGGAGCTTTTCCTTTTGTGATCAAAATAAACAATAGGGTCCCAATTCCATTCATCAATAGCACAACAGCTGGATTGATTCCTAAGACAAAGGGAACCAATACCGAAGCACCAAACATCGCAAACATATGTTGCAGACTCAATGGTGCTAATAAACGAAAAGGAACTTTTTCTTGAACTTGAATAATACGTTTCGCCATTTTTTCTCTCCTTTTGAAACTTCCATGTGTATTTATATCATACTTTTCGTCATGCATTCAATATAGAGTATGTTATAATACTGTTGTGCGCCCGTAGCTCAATAGGATAGAGTGTCAGATTCCGATTCTGAAGGTTGCGGGTTCAATTCCTGTCGGGCGCGCCATTTCAGGAGAAACTATGTCAACGATATTATTTGATTTAGATGATACATTGATTCAATCCATGTATGTATGGGAAGATGCGATTACAGCCTTATTTAAAGAGCTTCACATTGATATGGACTTTGAACGCGCTAAACAAACCTTTATGGCTAAACGATTTAGTGAAGTACTGGTTTATATCAAGAAGTATTTCTATCCACATGCCACCATTCAACAAATGAATGATTTTTGTATGGCCTTTGTGATCGACCAATATCAACATCATGTACCAGCAACTAAAGGTGCAGTTGAGTTTGTTCATGAACAAGCAAAAAAAGGAACAACCATGGCGGTTGTAACATCTAATGATTTTCATCTTACCAAGACCGTTCTCCAACGATTGGATATGTATGATTCCATGAAAGAAATCTTTTCAGCTGAAGAATTACATATGACCAAACGAGAACCAGAAATCTATGAATATGCTTTAAACAAATTAAATGCACAACCAAAAGATACCATTGTCTTTGAAGATTCCATGTACGCGATTGAAACCGCTCGTTCCTTAGGTATTCGTTGCATCGGTATTGAAAATGATTGGAATCGTCGCGATTTTATGAAGAATCATGTTGAAACGATCCATGATTTCACTGAACTACATTCGTTTCTGTAGCTCAGTTGGATAGAGCATTCGCCTCCTAAGCGAAGGGTCGGCGGTTCGAATCCGCCCAGGAACGCCATATCGTTATATAAGAAAAGCGATAAGACTTGGTCTTACCGCTTTTTTTTGGATTGAGTTCATCAATAAATCATTAGATAAGCAATGAACAAAACAATATTGAAAGCTCATCTTGTCTGGAATCCAATACGCGAACAATTTCGACTGTATCTTCTTTAATATCGTAAAAAACAATTTGCTTGGATACCATCAAATAGTGAAAATTCGATTTTCCTTTGAAACGATTCTCATCTTATAAACCCAACATCTTTAATGCATCTTCTTCTGAATAACTTTCTGTACTAGAAATACCTTTTTCTAATTCTTTCATCAATCGATGGAACGCCTTGGTTTTCATTTTTCAGCATTATCTTCCGTAACAGAAAATGAAAAACCACCTGTATTTAGTGATTGTTGAAAAAATACATTGATTGCGTCTGTTAATGCTAATCCGTTTTTCGAAAAAATATTCGCTAATTCACCTTTAATTTCTGAATTGACCCGAATTTGAAAAACATCATCCTTTAGAGTATTTACAACATTAAACATGATCACACACCCTTTCATGAATAGTATTGCCATTCAAACGGAAGTATCAGTCGTTGTAGCTACATTGTTACCACAATAATTGTATAAAACAATTTGTATTTCGTCTTCAAGAATAGACGCATTGAATCGAATATATATTTTAAGTTCAACAAAGCAGATCATGAAGCTACAGTTCTAAACTATTAGTTATTCGTAAATTAACAAGATCAATTCATTTCTGTAGCAACTACAAACATACATAAAGTATTACCGCCCTGATTATCTTCAAAAGATCCTTCACATTGTGGTAAGAAAACAATTTGATGAACCGTATCCCCCTCTACATATGGTGTTGATCCAAAATAAAAAATCGTATAATAATATGGGTTGTCAGAATTCAAATCTACACACAACATTTCGGTTACGGTTTGTCCAAATTCCGAATATTCAGAATTTTGGACAACAGATAAATTCGATAAACGATACAACTTATCATAAAATGTAGAAATGTTTTTACTAGCTTGCGGATAATCAAACTGTCCAGCAATATTACTTTCATAATCTTGTGGAACATTATTCATATCAATTGGAAAAAAATTCTGATGATTTTTAAAAAAATTTAACCCTTTTTCACTCATATAAAAAGAGTGGTAACCACTTTTCTTTGAGTTTTCGTAATATGAATTCTCATATTGTAAATGTTCTACCTTTGTTGGTGTGAAAGCACCATTTGAATACTTCCCTTCTTCTTTAACATATTTATTTTTTTCCCAAGTTGTTGAACCATAACCATTAAAGGTGCCATTTTTGAATTCACCAATATATGTCCATTTAACATTATCATCATTCTTAGAAACAAATTTTCCTTTTCCAAATGGCTTCTTTTTTTCATTTTTCCTGTATATTTTCCATTATAAGTAACATCAACTAAAGATTTTCCATCTTCTGACCAATCTTTTGCTTTAATTTTTATCTTATGATTTTTCACATTAACTATCTGTGATTGATTTTTTGATTGAACATTAGTTGTATTTGAACAACCTGCTACACTAATCACCATCGTTAAACATAAAATAATCGCCAATATTCTTATTCTCTCCATGATTCATCTCTCCCTAATATATTATTAGCATTCTTAACTCTATTATATCCATTTTTTCATTATGTATCTTTCAATTTAAAAAATACAAGATTAAATTTTATTTCATACCCATACTCATTTGTAATATTCTATTTTTAAAAAAACATATATTTTGAGCCGCCCCCAAAAAGTTGGACCAAAAATCTAACAGATTGGAGGCAGCTTTTATTATGGCAAAATACAGTTATGAATTAAAAAAGAAAATCGTTGATCAGTATTTAAATGGTAATGGTGGTTTTGCCGCACTCACAAAACAATATTCGGTTCCTTATACTGTGGTTCGTCGATGGGTGCATACCTATACAAACTTAGGTGAAGATGGTCTGAAATCTCACAAGAAAGGACGAAAGCCTAAGCCTGGACCACCGCCTATGAATAAAGATCAAAACGAAAAACAAACCATTGAAACGGCTGATGATAATGCCAAACATATCAAAGAACTGGAAGACGAAAACTATCATTTGCGACTGGAGAATGCCATCTTAAAAAAAACGAGGAGGCTGCGGCTGGAAGAGGAAGCAAAGAGCAGAAAACGAGAATCATCCACAGCCTACGACAAGAATTCAAATTAAAAGACATTCTCGCACAGATGAACTTTCCCAAGTCGACCTATGAATACTGGGTCAAACGCTTCGATCGGCTAGATCGGGATGAAGAATTGGCCAAAGAGATTGGCCGGATCAAAGAAGAAATCCAAACTATGGATACCGCCGTGTTTACTGCGAGCTTAAGAAAACGGGACATACGATTAATATCAAGAAAGTACATCGATTGTTCAAAAAATATCATTGGCAGGTCACATCATTTACCCGAAAGAGTCGTAAATATCACTCCTATCGAGGCGAAGGAAAGAACATGGCACCCAACCGGATCAATCGGAGATTTTTCACATGCATACCGCATCAGAAGATAACGACCGATACGAGCGAATTCAAATATTATGCTCTCACATCGAAAGGAAATGTGATCATCAAGAAACTGTATCTGGACCTTATATGGATATGTATAACAGTGAGATCCTTTCGTATTCCATAGGCAAAAGTCCGTCCGCACAAAGTATAAATATGACACTGGATAAAGCCATCGAGATTACATCGGGCTGCCCATAGGATAATAAAATATTGCAAAGCATGTCACGCAAAGGCAACTGTTATGACAATTCAATCATGCAAAACTTTTTTGGATTACTCAAGCAGGAGATCCATTACGGAAACAATTATTACAGTTTTGAAGAGTTGGCAGAAGCCATCGATAAATTCATCAAATATTACAATGAAGATAGGATCAAAGAAAAATTGAATCGGATGCGTCCTGTAGAATACAGGTCCCATCATTGGGACAACAAAGAAAAAACGCAGATTTCTCTGCGTTAAAAATGTCCAACTTTTTGGTAGCACCTCAGCTGATATTGCTTTTGAATTAAATATGGGGATACATGGTGACGATAGAATACGTCAATGGACGAATCTTTATAAAGCTATTGGGCCAGAAGCTCTCAATCCGAAAGAATAAAATTCATCGTATTCAAAAGAATGTAAGGAACGAGTAGTTCAGGATCCTATACAGAATGGATTATCACAAAACGAACTGGCGACAAAATACAACATTTCCATCATTCAATGGATCAAACGGTATAATATGGAACCAAGAGATTATGATCACCATCCGGAGGTCTATAGGACAGAAAGAAAACAACGAAAAGAAACAGAGGTCAAGTTCTTAAAAACTCAACGAATCAGGGCCAACAATGATGAACGATATTCCATACAGTATCTGTGTCAATTAGCTGGTATATACAGGCCATTGCCGATGAAAACTACACCACAAGAAACAAAGGATAATGGATTGGATTGGGATTTCAATACACACGCAAAGTATTTTCTAAGATGCTTGAAGATGACGGGCTCACCCAATCCATGGGTCACTGTATAATGGACCAGTAGAAGCTTTCCAAGGATTCCTCAAAGATATGGTTAAAGTTTCGTTTGGCAAGGCACAACGTATGAAGAAGCTGCAGAAATCATTTAAGGACTTATGAATGCTATATCTACAAATATCCAATTGCACCAAATAGAAGCATGGAACGATTCTGGGAAAAGATTGAGAAGAACAAGCACAACAATAAAAACAAGGCCAAATTCAATTGACCCTGCTTGGTAGTTATTTTGGATATTTCCACTGTCTACTTGACAGGGGGCATATCACTCAGCTCGTTTTACTTTAGATGATTGAATTCATCCGCTTTATCTTCTGGTAACGCATATTCCATATAGATGTCTTTTTTCATATATGACATCTTATCCATCATTTCCTGTCCCATGCGATCCAAATGTAAAAGATCCGTTTTATCAGGATTCTCTGGTGTAACCAGGAACAAAGAAATCATATAGTAATTCTTTCCATCTACATCATAGATGTTGTAGTCAATTTCATATTTCGCTGTCGCATCCTTTTCTTGATGAATCGTTTGCACTTCTTCCAGATAATTATTGGTGTCACCGCGGAAAGTCAAATAATTCCAATTGGAATATTCCCCATTGTCTTTTAAACCATTAGCCAATGTATCCATAGAAACCAATTCACCATCCGCAAATGTACCATTCTTACTACTTTCTTTGGTTGTGATTATAATGCTTGCGGAAAAGCCATCATATTTTACACCACCAAAATTATATGTGATCGCATGCGTATTTTGATCTTCATTTTTTGATTGGACCGTCATGCCTTTTGGCAATAAAACATCCTGATTGATTCCATCTAAATGAAAGACCGAAGTTTCATTCACATACGAATATTTTGATTTTTTCGTTGTCGTTTTTTCTTCCGTCTTATCACTTTTTGAAGACGTATTGCTTGTAAAGATATTGGCACCCAATTCAACAACCATGAACGCAACGATCAAAATCGCAATGATACGCATGATCCAAATTCGTACTCGTTTTCCCATTCCAAATTCCCCTTTTCTTGCCTATTATAACACAAATAAAGTAGGTATCGACCGTTCGTTATATTGCGTAGAAATCACACCACCATCGCTACAACGCGAATACACGCCCGCAAACTGGCCATTGTATACATAAAGACCTGTCATATTGGTAAAGGATTTAAATACATCATCCCTAACCAAATCAATATTTGGACTCCGATAGGGTTGAATATATTCTTGCACCAAATAATTCCGGTTCATACAACGTTGCACTTGTTCTAGCCATTGTGCTTGACTCAAATCCACACCTGCCCATACTCCTTGGGCACCATAGGAATCTTTGGGCTTGATGATCCATTGATCCTTATTCTGGATATCAATGGGCAATTTCTGATTGAGATCATAGGTCTTCGGTAAATGTGCATCCATAAATGCATTTTCTTCATCGGTCAAATACGCTTGCATCCATGGATGACGCAACACTTGATTGATTTGTTTATTATGAATGATCTGTGTTTGAAAACCACCAATCAAAGTGATTGCTTGTTGTTTAACAGCTTCTAAAAAATCAAGGCCTGCACAACGATCAGCAATATCACTTGTAACAGCACGACGATACACCATATCAATTTTTCGATTCGTATAGATGGACCGCAAATGTTTGCCATCAAAAGCCAAATCACGAATATCCAGCACTTCACATTGACAACCATGCCGTTTAAAGATTTGTTGAAAGACATAGAGCTCATTTAAATACGCATTTTCTAGAAAATCCACGATAGCTACCATCGGATGATCGGGTACATTTTCATCGGCCAACGATAAAAAAGCATCCACCCAATGATCTTCCAATTCCATTTGTTCATACGTATGAGAATCTTGTTGATACACATTGTTCAATGATAATAATGCTGCTAATTTGGCATTTTCATGCATTGCCGAGGTCCCATCGGTATTAAATTCGCAAAAACGAAAATCTTTGGTCTTCTCATCATAAAAAATATCGATCCGACAGATCGGTATACTGACATCGTATCGATTGGGCAACAAAATAAAATTTTCCAATTGTTTCGAAAATGGAAATAACGATCGAATCTTTTCATCCTTTTTATATGCTTGAATTACTTTTTCAAATATTCGATAGGTCCTATCGACAATATCCTGAAATCGTTGTTTATCTTCTTGAGTGAATATTTTAGGAATGTGGAGTGTATGCGTATAGTTTTGTCCACCCGCATTTAGCTCGCTTTCCAAAATCGCATTTTCAATTTGAAAAGCACTTTTCTTACTTTCTAAAAAGTGCTTCTCGATATATTCTTTATACTGTTGGTCGATTGCCATTTTGACTCCCCAAGGCTTTCAAATATCCTTGTTCTTTGATTGATAAATTCGATTTTGAAGCAGCCATCAATTCCTCAACCAATGACTGAACATTGTGACCATAGACTTGGGCCTGCCATCCATCCTTTTGAATCGATTGTTTGGCTACTTGGATCGCATCGATCGAATGCGTCCATTCATTCACTGTATGGATGATCTTTTCATCGTAGAATAATCCCTTGATAAAAGAGGCATACGCCAATAATTGCGGTAATGGCATACTATCCGCCGAACGAATCTCGATACATTTCTTTAAACGAATATCCGGAAAAACCATTGATAAATAATGTTCAATTTCTGGTTTTCCAAAACCATACGTTTCTGCCACTTCTCGACACGTTTGTTCTCCTGTTGGAATGAATTGATCTTTTTCATGCATGAGAATCAATGGATTATCTAATACATAGCGTTCGTAACTTTCATAACCAAAAGTCGGTGCAAAAAGATCATCAATGATATGACATCGTTGTGGATCGGTATGTTGCCAAATCGAATCCCGTAATAAGATATCGGTATTTGGTTTTCCTGCATACTTCGGTGTATTGAAACAAATCAGTGCAAAGAGTGGATGCAAGATATTGGCCATCCGATATTTTTGGATAAAATCTGCCTCATCCGCAAAATCAATGGAAGCATGAATCGAAGCCGTACCCTTCATCATTTCTTTACCACGCGTACCTGAATGGGAAAAATACGCTTCCATATATTGATAACGATCTTTATCAATTCGATCATACGCATCTACTGGTACACTTGGAATTCCGCCACTATAAACGATTGAATACTGATTGGACTCCACAAAGGCTTGAATGGGTCGCATCGCCTTTTGATACATCTTTTCAATCTCTTCAATATGATCCGTATAACGGAAAGAAAATTCCAATTGACAACCTGGTTCCAACGTAATCAACATCTCTTCATTGCCTAAGGCCACGATATGGCCTTTTTCATACGTCTTTTGCGGATAGTTTGATTCAATTTGATCAAACAAACGTTCAATATCTGCATATGGCATGGGCAAACCCGTATCTTTATGAAGAATAAAATGCTCAATTTCCATACCCACATAATGGGTCTGACGATGTTTTTCGCCAGAACGAATATAGTTAGTGATCGAACCCATAATAAACAGACTCCTTTACTTGATCGGCATGGGTCTTACCGGTCAAAGCCTCCAAAAGTGCAAAACCAAATTCAACACTCGCAGCTGCTGAACAAGCCGTGATCAAATTACCATCACGGACAACATATTGACGATGAAAGTGACCACCAAAATCACCATTCAACGATTCAAAACAAGTATAATTCTTTCCCTTTAATAGACCTTCTTGTCCAAGAATCGTCGGTGCAGCACAAATGGCACCAATCATCTTATCTTTTGCAAATTCATGCAACAATTTCAATACGCGTTCATCTTTGCGCATGACCTTATGTTGCGGACCACCTGGTATCACTAAACAATCCGCCTTTTCAAAATCATAGTCTTCATAAGGAATAGTTGGCGTATATTGTACGCCAAAACGTCCTGTCACATCTTCTTTTTCTAAACGAACGATATCCACATCGACACCGCCTCGTCTTAATAAAGCGATGGGACCCATGGTTTCCAATTCTTCATATCCATCATCGATCAACACAACGACTCTCATATTCATACCTCCACATCGGTTATCTTTAGTATACTCATCATAAAAAGAATGCGCAAATGGTACACCTAGGGTATAATGAGAGAAAAGGAAGGCGTAAGTTTTATGAGAAATTTTTTACAAAAATGTCAACGAGAAATCATAGTTAGTGCCATATTATATGCCATTTTAGGTATCATTCTTTTGGTCTTCGACGTCAAAGCATTGGGTACCATCATTCAAGTCTTGGGATGGATCTTCATTGTGTATGCAATCTATAATTTCTATATCTATTTTGTTCGCAGAGACAGCCTATCCAGCGGCCCCTTATTGATTGCGATTCCTTTCCTATTGATTGGACTTGTCATGGCTCGCAATCCTGGCTTTGTGATTGGTATGAGTTCCATCTTGATTGGAATCGTAATCTTATTCAATGGTATTGTTCATATTCAAACCAGTCTGGTTCAAAAAGATCTTGGTTATACCAATTGGTTGATTTCTTTAATTTATTCCATCTTGATTGCGATCATTGGTGGTATCCTGATTGTCAATCCCATCGATACCGTCTCTACCGTATTAAAAGTTGGTGGTATCCTATTGATCATTCAAGCCTGCAGCGTATTTGTTTCTCAACATCGTATTCATAAACTGTCCAAAGAATACGATAAAGAAAACAACATCGTTGATGGCCAATTCAAAGACATAAAATAAAGGTGCAACAATCACTGCACCTTTGATTTTAAATACGCAAAGATAAATCCATCCAAATCGCCATCCAAAACATCTTGGACTTGACTGGTTTCATATCCCGTACGCACATCTTTGACCAAATTGTAAGGATGCAACACATAGTTACGAATCTGGGAACCCCATTCATTCGCTGCTTGTTCACCCTTGATTTGCGCCAATTTCTTTTCTTGTTTTTCAATTTCCAACTGATACAAACGCGACTTCAAGACCCGCATGGCCTCTTCTCGATTTTCATGTTGGGAACGACCATTCTGACACGTTGCGACAATACCGGTTGGCTTATGCACCAAACGAACCGCCGAATCGGTTTTATTGATGTGCTGACCCCCAGCACCGGAAGCTCGCTTCGTTTCAAATTCAATATCTTCTGGTTTGATATCAATTTCAATCTCATCATTAAACTGTGGCATGACATCTAACGATGCAAACGAAGTATGTCTTCGTGCACCCGCATCAAACGGGCTGATACGCACCAAACGATGTACACCCTTTTCCGATTTGAGATAGCCATAGGCCTTATCCCCTTCAACTAAGAAGGTGACACTTTTGATACCGGCTTCTTCACCAGGCAGATAATCCAACACTTTCACTTTGAAACCATGTTTTTCAGCATATCGCGTATACATCCGATACAACATGCTGGCCCAATCACACGATTCTGTACCACCAGCACCTGGATGAATTTCCAAGATTGCATTGTTTTGGTCGTATTCATGCGACAACAACACTTCAATTTCAAAGTCTTCAAATGTATGGCTGGCCTCTTGATATTCTTCTTCGGCCATTTCCATCAATTCCGCGTCAAAATCTTGTTTCAAAGCATCCGCCGTTTCATCCAATGATTGAAATTCTTCCAACAAAGACGCATACGTTTCGACAATATGGCTCAAACTATTCTTTTGCCGAATGACTTTCTGGGCTTTTTTCTGATCACTCCAGAAATTAGGATCCATGGTTTGATCATCCAATTCTTTAATGGTCTTTTTTTTCGTATCTAAGTCAAAGAGACTCACCTAGAGACTCCAACTTCTCTAGGTGAGTAGTTAATCCTTGTTTTAATTCATACACTTCCATTAGGCATTCTCCTGTACACGTACTTTCAATAAGAAGAAAGCAATTTCGCGATTGATGCGATGGTTCATCTCATCAAACATCGCAAATCCTTCCTCAACATATTGTTGGAGTGGGTTATTCTGCGCATAACTACGCAAATAAATACCACCACGCAACTTATCCATTTGGTCAATATGTTGAATCCAGTTTCGATCGATATTACGCAATACCACGGTCTTTTCAAATGGCATAAATTGATCTTTGACCAACTTAATTTCATCTTCATAACCATTCCACATCTTATTCAAACAATATTCTTTGGTTTCCTGGATGCTCTTTCCTTCGATTTCGGATACATGGATGGCCTTCTCATCTTGTAGACCCATCATTTCCAATGACTTCACTAAGTTAGTCGCATCCACATTTTTCTTGTTTTCGGTTAAATTGGCCTCAATCGTTTGATCCAAGGCGTTTTCAAAAATATCATGCACCATTTCGTGCACTTCGCTGCTTTCCAAGATCTTATTACGCTCTGCATAAATAATTTCACGTTGACGACGCAATACATCATCATAATCCAACAATTGTTTACGCATATCAAAGTTATAGCCTTCTACACGCTTTTGGGCTTGGGTGATCGAACGCGTAACCGCTTTGGACTCAATCTTTTCATCGCCCACACGCTCAAACAATTTTTGTAGCTTATTACCACCAAAACGAATCATCAAATCATCTTCCAATGATACATAGAAACGCGAGAAACCAGGATCTCCTTGACGTCCGGAACGACCACGCAACTGATTATCGATACGACGGGATTCATGACGTTCGGAACCTAAGACAGCCAATCCACCCAATTCACGACTTTCTGGTGTCAACTTGATGTCGGTACCACGACCAGCCATGTTGGTGGCAATGGTTACGCTCTTTGGACGACCAGCCAACGCAATGATTTCGGCTTCTTTGGCATGGTTTTTTGCATTCAACAAATTATGTGGAATACCTTCTTGTTTCAACATGCCACTGATCAATTCGGACGTTTCGACCGCAATGGTACCTACCAATACGGGTTGTCCTTTATGATATAAAGCCTTGACTTCACGAACCAATGCTTCATATTTATCTTTTTTATGTGCATAGATTTCATCGGGTAAATCTTTACGTTGAATCGGACGATTGGTTGGAATACAAACAACACGCATATTATATGTAGACAAGAATTCTTCCTCTTCGGTTTTGGCTGTACCAGTCATACCTGCTAATTTTTCATACAAACGGAAGAAGTTCTGATAGGTGATCGTTGCCAATGTAGACGTTTCTTCTTTGATTGGAACGCCCTCTTTGGCTTCAATGGCTTGATGCAAACCATCCGAATAAGCACGACCAGGCATCAAACGACCGGTAAACTGATCGACAATCACAATTTCTTTATCATCCGTGACTACATATTCCACTTCTTTGGTCATAATATAGTTGGCACGCAAGGCTTGATTGATATGATGCACCAATTGGGTATGATCCGTATCATATAGATTCGCAATCTTAAAATACTTCTCCGCCTTGGTTACACCTTCTTCACTCAACATGATCTGACGCGTTTTTTCATCAATATCATAATCTCCACTGATCAATTTCTTTTCATGGGTAAAACTATCCGTTTCATATTCAGGAGCGGTTAGTGTCTTCACAAACTTATCGGCTTGAATATATAGATTCGCGGTATTTTTCTTACCACCCGAAATGATCAATGGCGTACGGGATTCATCGATCAAGACCGAATCGACTTCATCGACAATGGCCATATGTAAACCACGCATGACGCGCTCATCTACACTGGTGACCATATTGTCACGTAAGTAATCAAATCCCAATTCCGAGTTGGTCGTATAGGTAATATCACACGCATAGGCTTCTCGTTTTTGTTTCGGACTTAATTCGCGTTTATTGACACCGACAGTCAAACCTAAGAAACGATAAATCTCACCCATCCATCCGGCATCACGACCAGCCAAATATTCATTGACGGTAATGACATGGACACCTTGTCCAGCTAACGCATTGGCATAAACGGTCATCGTTGCGGTCAAAGTTTTACCTTCACCAGTCTTCATCTCGGCAATATCGCCTTTATGCATGGCTAATGCACCCATGATTTGTACTTTAAATGGCTTTTCATTGATGACACGATAAGCAGCTTCTCGAGCCGTCGCAAATGCTTCATATAAAATATCATCTACAGTTTCACCATGCTGTAGTCGATTTCGATATTCACTCGTTTTTTCGCGCAATTGATCATCGCTTAAAGCTTGCATCTGTGGCTCTAAAGCCATGACTTTTTCTGCTTCTTTCGCTAATGATCTAATTTCTCGTTGTTCTTCTGAAAAAACATTAAAAATTCCCATGTTTATTTCCCTCCATTCGAAAGGTATATTCCGACTTATATAATATAACACAACTTAAACGCTTAGAACATGAAATCCGATTGAACTTGCTTTAAAAATGGTGTAAAAGCACTAGGAATCGCATACATAGCATCAATTTCTGCCAATGTATGAAAATTTTCATCTTCCCTATCCACAAAAACCAGACTGGCTTCCATATGCCATTCTACATGACTAAATATATGCGTATATGGTTTTAATGGAATTTCTTTATAATATATATCTGGCTTTTGTTCATCAAATCCATACAATCCATACAACAAACCTTTTTCTTTTCGCTTAACGATGCGAAGCTTATTTTGATACACCCAAATATAGAGATGCTTATGCTCCACTCTTCTTGGTTTGGGTTTGGACATCACCGGTAATTCACTCGGATCATCCGTTTGACAATAGCGACGTACCGGACACTGTTCACACCGTGGTTTTTTCGGAATACAAACCAAAGCCCCCAATTCCATCAAAGCTTGATTATAATCGGAAATATGTTGTCCATCCGGTAAACTTTCATCAACTTTGGCACTGACTTGTTTCTTACCGGCACTTTTCTTGATGTCGGCATGGATATCATACAAACGACTAAAGACTCGCAATACATTTCCATCGATGGCACTAACCGGTTCATGATACGCAATCGAAGCAATGGCACCAGCTGTATATGGACCAATGCCTGGTAATTGTTCCAATTCGGCTTTGGTTTTCGGTAACTGTCCATCGTATTTTTCCATACATACTTGGGCACATTTTTTCAGATTCCGCGCCCGACTATAATAGCCCAATCCTTGCCAGAGTTTATTGAGCTGCTCATCCGCAATCGTAGCTAAGGTTGGAATATCCGGTACTTTTTCAATGAATCGTTCAAAATACGGAAGCATCGCTTCGATCCGGGTTTGTTGGGCCATGATCTCACTGATCCATATCTTATATGCATTGGCATCTTGCCGAAATAATAAAGGTCGTTTATTTTTCTGATACCAGGTTAATAGATCTTCTTGAAAATTTGTCATGTTTCCATCATAGCATTATAATACAAATATGAAAACCAACATACAAACGATCTTTATCGACCTAGATAACACCCTTTATGATCATGCTTCCCAAATCGTTCCACCGTTACATATTCAAGCTTTACATGCCTTAAAAGCCAAAGGCTATAAACTCTGTATGTGTACGGGTCGACCTCCTGCCTTAGTCAAAGAACATCATTTTGAAGATTTGATTGATTGGGATGGATATATTACTGGCATTGGTTCCTATGTATTTGATAAAAATTTCCATACCCTCATTGATCATTCCATTGCAGTGGATGATGTAGCACAAATCATGAATTATGCCGAAACCCATGAATTAGGCGTGGTTGGTTTTGGCAAAAAAGTCAAATTTGCTTCCAAATGGGATCCAAAAGTACAAGAAATCATCGATACTTTTCATTTTAAAGATGTGAAAATTCATCCATGGCATCCCGCCGATCATTTATCCAATTTATTATTGAAGCCCAATGATCCTTTAAAACCCATTCCCGAATTAGATAAAATGCCTGGCATCGTACCCATCTATATGAAGAATTGGATTGAAATTCGTGCCAATGGCATCTCCAAATACAAAGGCATTGAAGCCTTGATGAACCATTTTCATGAACCCATCAATCAATATCTGGCCTTTGGTGATTCGGCCTTGGATATGGAAATGTTGGATCGTGCTGAAATCGGTGTCGTTATGGCCAATGGCGAATCCCAATTAAAAAGACTACCAGGCATTCAAATTGCACCGAGTTGCCATGATGGTGGCATTTATACATGGTTAAAGGAAAATGAATGGATATGAAAATCGCATTGATACAATCGTATGTGGATAAAGATGTCGCTAAAAACATTGAAAATATGGCAATTCAATTATCCCAATGTAAAGAAGCCGACATCGTTCTCTTACCAGAAATGTGGACAGTTCCTTATGAAAATAAAGCGATGAAAGCTTCCATTGTTTATCAATCGGAAGCAATGGATCTTTTACAGAAAATGTCCCATCAAAATCATCAACGCATCATTGGTGGAACCATGGCCGAAAAAGCAGGCAGCTCTATCTATAATACCTGTTTTGTGTATGATAAAGGACAATTGGTTACTTCCTATCGCAAGATGCATCTGATGCATTTTCATGGACGAATCGACTATACCGAAGCAGATGTTTTTCGTCCAGGGGATCAATTTTGTGTCGTGGACCATATGGGCATACTGGTTTGTTACGACATTCGCTTTTGCGAACAAGCACGCATCCTTGCCCAACATGGCGCCAAGATCTTATTTGTTCCGGCGGCTTTCAATCAATCCGTTGGCAAAGCCCATTGGGACATCTTATGTCGAACGCGTGCATTGGAAAACGAAGTCTTTCTTTGTGCGGTCAATCCAGCCTATACGTATCAAAACTATACAAGCTATGGGCATTCGATGATTGTGGATCCCAATGGTCAAAAAATCATGGAAATGGATGAAAAACCAGGCATTGCGATGGCCGATATTGATCTATCGCAAATTGATCGCATTCGTCAGCGCATGCCTTTTTGGCAGATTCGTCGTACTGATTTATATACATGTAAGGAGAAAGAAAATGAAATGGATCGAATGGAATGAAATCCCTGGCTTTCAAATTGGTCATAGCCAAGATGAAAAAGGCGGGACGGGATGTACCGTCATTATTTGTCCACAAGGTGCAACCGCTGGTGTGGAAGTACGCGGTGGTGGACCAGCCACACGAGAAACAGATTTATTGAATCCTAAAAATATGGTGCAAAAGATTCATGCCGTTACCTTATCGGGTGGTTCCGCCTTTGGGTTAGAAGCCAGCAGTGGAGTCATGCAGTATTTGAGTGAACACCACATTGGCTTTGATATGAAAGGCATTTATATTCCTATTGTTTGTCAGGCTTCGTTATTTGATTGTGGCTTAGGTGATCCAAAAGCCTATCCGGATAAAGCGATGGGCTATCAAGCGTGTGTAAATAGTGAACATACGGACTTATCTAGCGGTAATATTGGGGCTGGTACAGGAGCTAGTGTTGGTAAAGCCTTTGGTTTTGAAAAAGCCATGAAAACCGGATTGGGCCATGCCGCTATACAAGTCAACGATTTAAAAGTAGGAGCCATTGTTGCTGTTAATGCCTGTGGGGATGTCTTTAAAGCCAATTCTACCCATCGTATCGCTGGTGCCTATGATTATGCAAAGAAAGAACCCATCGATACCGTAAACGCATTGATACAGGGAATAGAAAATCAATCCAGTCCCCATGAAAATACGACCATTGGTTGTGTTTTTACCAATGCGGATCTCAATAAAGCGCAAATGAATAAAGTGGCCTCGCTAACGCATAATGCCTATGCGCATTGTATTCATCCAGTGGCTACGTCCAATGATGGCGATACCATCTTTGCGATGGCAACCAATGAAGTCGCTACCGATATGGATATGGTGGGTATCTTAGCCATCAAAGCGATGGAAAAAGCCATTGAAAAAGCAGCACAAAATGCGCATGCTGCTTATCATCTCTATAGTGCAAGCGATGTTTAATACAAAGTATCGCTTTTTTCAATGGTACTTTGTGGCATGGGCCGAATTTCACATTCGATTCCCCATGCTTTTAATTTTTGAAAGACTTCTCGATCATTCTCATCAATGGCTACACTTGTCGCAATGCGTTGTTTGCCGGGGGCCATATGCATATTTCCTACATTGACTTGATGAATGGGAATACCACCTTGTACGAGCTGTAATACATCTTGTGGCGTTTCACAAAGAAGAACAACATTTTGTGAAGCAGTCCATGCTTTGAAAACCTGAATCGTCTGCTCTAAGGTGTAATAATAGGTTGTTACGGTTTTTGGTTCGGACAGTTTCATCAAACTTTGGCGTAAATGATCCTTGGCTACGGCATCATTGGCCACAACGACCACATCAGCTTGTACATATTCACACCATTCTGTCAAAACTTGTCCATGAATCAAACGATTATCGATACGCGTTAAAATCAGTTTCATTTACATGCCTTTCCGCGTGCATAGGTTTGCACGACATCATACGTATCCGTTAATACGACAATATCGGCATCATAGCCAGCACATAATTTTCCTTTGCGATCATCGACACCCAAAGCTCTGGCTGGATTGATCGTACATGCATTGATTGCATAATCAAATGGTACTTGGGCTTGTTCTACAACAACCTGTAGTCCGCGATTAATACGCAACGTACTACCGGCTAAATTTCCAGCTTGAACCAGATGGGCACTGCCATCAGGATAGACTTCAATTTCATGACCACCAAACATATGATGACTGCCTACAGGACAACCTTTGGCATTCAAGCCATCAGAAATCATGATGACCGAAGCTCTACCTTTGCTCATAAACAGCGCATTGATAGCGGCTGAATCAACATGTCTTCCATCACAAATCAATTCGGCATAGACATCACGAAAGCGCATAGCAGCTCCGACTAAACCGGGTTTCCGATGATGAAAACCGGTCATACCATTGTAGACATGGGTCATGGAACGAGCTCCATTGGCAATGGCTAGACAAGCTTGTTCATAGGTAGCACCCGAATGGCCTTGGGAAACCAAGATACCATGGGAGGCACAATAGTGTGTCAGGGCAAAATCTTCATCGTGTTCACAAGCCATGGTGATGACTTTGATTAGACCATGGGCATCGGCTTGATAGGCTTTGAATTCTTCTACATTGGGTTTCACACAATATTCTTCGGGTTGTGCGCCTTTGTGTTCTTTATCCAAATACGGACCTTCAAAATGAATACCTAAGATTTCGGCACCTTCATAGCCATTTTCAACCACATAAGCTACATTTTTTAAGGCGTTGGAAAGCACTTCATGACTTTGGGTAATGGTCGTTGGACAAAGGGCTGTTACCCCTTCATCGGTAATGTGTTTGGTCCAATTGCGCAATCCTTCGGGATTGGCATCGTTGGTATCAAAGGTATAGGCACCATGGGTATGTTGATCAATAAAACCTGGAACAATGCGTTGATTATCATAATCGACATCCACGGGTTTTTGCCCATATTCTAAAATTTGTTTAATTTTTTGATTTTCAATTTCAATTTGTGCTGGCATAAAAATATTTTGGATCCAGACACGTTTACTTTGAATGATCATAAGTAAACCTCCTGTTTCCATTATAACGAAAAAGGAGCAGAAATCATAATTCTGCTCCAGTTACTTTTTTAATTGAAATGCTTCCTTCTTCTTTTCATCAAATTCCTCTTGGGTTATGATACCCTGATCCAACATTTCTTTGAATTTTTTCATAAATTCAAAAGGATCGGTTGGTAAATCATCGAAAGCAAAGGTGGAAGAAGAGTTTTTTTTAGGTTGCCTTTGTTTTTCTTTGATTTGATCGACGGCATGTTCCAGTTTCTTTGTATAGAGTTTATTATACGGAATGACAATCGACTTCTTCTGATATTGAAAGGAAAAGGTCGCAAAGTTGGCAAACATTTGTTTATACGATAGTTCAAAATGACTCATATCTGTATAGGCATAAACTTTTTTTGAACCATCTCGTTCTTTGACGACCAATTTCTCATCATCAAAATAGAGGGTTGGCAATTTTAGCGTGCCTTCAATTTCAAACTCCACAATGTCTGCCTCCTTTTTTATAAATAATTCATATCACATGGACTGTCCGTGACAAAGAGCACAACAGCATCTTCTTTATCACCAGCACCATGCCATTGTTTCGTTTTCGCATCAAACCAGACAAAGTCACCTGGTTTATACGAACCTTGATTGGTTTCCAACGTTCCTTCTAGAACATAGAAACCATGTCCACAATGATGCCAATGCCAAGGAATGATCGTTCCTTTATCGTAACGAATCTTCTTGACCAATCCTCCATGGCCATCTTCATGGAAGGTAAACTGATGCATCAGTTTACCTGTTTGTGAATTGTTGTGGGGGAATTGATTGACATCGACTTGGAAATATTCATGGATGCCTTCTTTTTCCATACACTTTCACCTATTTTCTTACAATTTGAATGACGGTACCGACATGGATCTCAG
>OLWG01000109.1_pt1 | contig 68584 bp, 65 predicted proteins | sample 1673721 | NCBI WGS metagenome assembly OLWG01 (sample SAMEA103958125, study PRJEB25191) | human gut metagenome | reverse complement strand
ACCATCCATGATAAATTGAAAACGGATGTCATAGCGGCAAAGAGAGGCAAGCTTTCGCAAAGAGACATAGCCATTGAGAGCAAAAGCGAGAAGAACACATTGGAGCATATTCACACTGTCATACCCATGCGAATTTCGATGAGAGAGATCGAAATATTTTAATGGATTGATCGTTTCTACGACCTCTTTCACGGTTCTGGAAATAGCATCATCAGGGATAGAATCTTCGTAAACAAAACGCAAAGGGAATTGAAATGACGGTTGAATTGCGTTAGAAGGTATTTTGTCACAACAAATTATACCAAAAAGGCCGATGGCGATGAACAACAGTTCAAAACCATCGGTCTTTTTTATAAGCTAATTAACGATTACTCGTTACAGCTCCTTCTATCAGATGGTGCCGAAGAGAAGATTTGAACTTCCGACCTACGCGTTACGAATGCGTTGCACTACCGCTGTGCTACTCCGGCATCTGTCCATAATAATACATGAAACCGGATTGTATTTCAAGATGAAATTAGTAGCTTGTGTCATAACCATCACTTGTATAACTGCCATCATAATACGTGCTATCTTGTGTTGTCGTAGTATCATAGCTTGATGCATTCGTTGTATCACTTGATGAAGTATCCGTTTGTTGCGAAGATGTTGTATCTGTTGTTGATGTTGAATAATTTCGATAAGATTTACACAACTGCGAGAATGTTTTCGTGGATACCTGCTGACAAAGCGTATCAATTTGTGCTTTGTCGGTTTTATTCAATTTATCATATGTATCTTCATAAGAAACAATGGTTGCTTTTTGGTCTTCCGTATACGTTACCCAATTGGTGATAAAAGTTGATAACGTATTCAAACGATCTGCTTCTTGTTGTTTCTTTTCTTCTTTTAAATCATTGAAAATAGTCGTTAATTTCTTACCCGTCTGTTCTTTGAAATACGCGTTGATATTGGTCTTTTGTTCATCTGTCAACTTGTTGTATTTTTTTTGGTAATTCAATAATTCACTCTTTTCTGTATCTGAAGACATGCTCCATTCATCTGCATAGCTTTGCAACGTTCGATATGTTTTTTCCATGGATTGTGTAACCAAATGCTGTGGGTCATAAATAATCGTCTTATAGGCATAACCAACTAATAATCCAGCAATCACTAAAACAATACATAGAAAAACGATCAATCGAAATTTAAACGAATTTGATTTCTTTTGATGTTCTGTTAACTTTGATTCTTCTTTTTCATTTTCTTGGTACAACGTCCGCTTTAATTTCACACGTCCGGTTGCTCCCATACGAACAAGAGTATCCGTTAAAGACAAATCTTTCTTGGTTTCATCTTTATCATCTTTCTTTTTTGATTTTATCTTTTTGATTACTCTTGTCGATTCGACAGGTACCGTTGCTTCTTTTTCTTTATTTTCATTAATAACTTTTTGAATATTTTTTAACGATTGATCCCCCTGATCAAACGAGATTGATTTTGTTGTAAAGTCAGGCACATCCAATTGATCCAACTTTTCTTGCGATTCACGCAAACGATCAATTGCACTTTCCTTTTTACTGTCCTTTTTATTCTGCTCCATTTTGATCCTCTTAATGACTTATATTTTACCATAGGAATATTGAAAACGGCATAAAAAAAACGAGCATCGCTCGTTTCTTTATTACATGGTGCCCAAGGCCGGACTCGAACCGGCACGAGCTCATCACTCGGTGGATTTTGAGTCCACTGCGTCTACCAATTTCACCACTCGGGCATTGCTCATTTATAATACATCATGTTTCTACTTCTTGCAAGCAAAAATTTTGTTTATTTTATGAATTTGCGTATAATTAAATACGCAAGGAGGATTTGACAATGAAAGTACTACTCGGATTAAGTGGTGGCGTTGACTCAGCCGTGGCTGCCTATCTATTAAAGAAGCAAGGACATGACGTCACCTGTTGTTTCATGCGCAATTGGGATAGCTTTGCCAATAATGATATTGCTGGTAATCCCACCATTCAAGACCCAACTTGTCCCCAAGAACAAGATTATATGGATGCCAAGGCCGTTGCCAACAAACTAGAGCTACCCTTAGAACGTGTCGACTACATAAAAGAATACTGGGATCATGTTTTCCAGACTTTCTTGGATGAATATGCCAAAGGACGAACACCCAATCCAGATATTCTTTGCAACAAATATATTAAATTTGATTCTTTCTTTCAATATGCAATTGACCACGGCTTTGATGCAGTCGCAACAGGACATTACGCATCAACCACCGAAGAACATGGATTTAAATATCTAAGTCGGGCTGCTGATCAGAATAAAGATCAAACGTATTTTCTTTGTCAAGTCAATAAAGACGCCATACAAAAAACCCTATTCCCTTTGGGAACGATTGAAAAACCCGAGGTACGAAAAATTGCCAAAGAATTAGAATTGGATAGTGTTTCTACCAAAAAAGACAGTACTGGTATTTGTTTCATTGGTGAACGTGATTTCCGTAAATTTCTAACCAATTATCTACCCAGTAAAAATGGTAAGATCGTCGATATTGATACGTTAGAAACAGTTGGTGAACATATTGGTGTTCTATACTACACCATTGGCCAACGTAAAGGACTACACATTGATCACATCAAAGGACCATGGTTTGTCGTCGGTAAAAATGTGAAAAAGAATATTCTCTTTGTTTGTCATACGACCCATAAAGATTGGTTATATAGTGATTCTTGTTTAGTTAAAAATATCAACTGGCTTGTTGATGATCAATATACGATTCCTTCCGATTGCACAGCTAAATTCCGCTATCGCCAACCGGATCAAGAAGTACACCTAGAGTTCATCGATCCAACAACCGTTATGGTCCGTTATCCACAAAAGATTTCAGCCATTACCTGTGGTCAAGAAGCCGTATTCTATGATGGCAAGATTTGTTTAGGTGGCGGTGTCATTGAAGAAGTATATCGAGATGGCAACGATCTTAACCAAACTATAATTCACTGCTATGAGGAGTCAAATCATGCCAACTGAAACGTTGGAAGCAAAACTTCAATACGTGATCTTTGAAAATCCAACAAATCACTATGTGGTGGCTCAATTTTCGGAAATCAAGACGTATCATGTCTTCACCGCAACCGGAATGATCAACGAACCACTTGAAGATCAAATTTATGAATTAAATGGACAATATGTGACACATCCTCGCTACGGTAAACAATTTCAGATTCTTTCTGCTCAAAAAAAACTACCCAACACAAGCGATGCCATCGTTCGCTTTCTGAGTAGTGATGTTTTTCCTACCATTGGTAAAAAAACAGCCGAAGATATTGTGAATCACTTAGGCGAAGATTGCCTGAATCAAATCAAAGAAGATCCTAGTTGTTTGGATTCCATTACAAAATTAAATCATAAACGTAAACAAATTATCATTCAGGGTATCCAAGATTTTGACGGCTTTTCACAAACGTATGCTCAATTGATGCAATGGGGACTCGATCAAACACGCATCACTTTGTTGCAAGAACACTATGAAGATGTTATGGACGTGATTCAAGAAGACTGTTTTCGTCCTTACTATGAAATTAATGGCTTTGGATATAAAAGTGCTTGTAAACTAGCCAATGGCATGGAACTTCCAGCCAAGGATCAACGTCGTCAAGACGCCTATATCCATGAAACCATCTGTCAGGCCGTTTTAAAAACTGGCAATACATATATTACATTACCTTGGTTGATGGCATATTTAGCCCAAGTCGATCAACAATTGATCATTGATTCCGTTCATCGATTGGCCAAACAAGAAATCATTCGACTCGTAGAAGATCGCATTTATCCCTTCCATCTCTATGAAGAAGAACAATGGATCAGTTCTATTCTTTTGGCTCATTCTCAACCCATTGATGAGATTGAAGTAGATACGATCAACAACAAAATCAAAGCCATTGAATTTGAGAATGCGATCACCTACGAAAACAAGCAGAAGCAAGCTATCTTTACCTTTTTTCAAAATTCTGTCATGTTGATCAATGGTGGTCCGGGTACCGGTAAAACAACCATTGTCAAAGGAATCCTAGAACTATGTCAAGATTTCTATCCAGATGCCACCATCCAACTGTGTGCACCAACAGGACGAGCTGCCAAACGATTAGCACGATTATCTTGCTACAGCGCTAAAACGATACATTCCCTTTTAAAATGGAATATGGAAGATAATTCCTTTGGAATGAATGAAGACGATCCCATCGAAGCTGATTTTTTAATTGTGGATGAATTCAGTATGGTAGATACCCATATTTTTGCAGCGTTATTAAAAGCATTGGAACCACACTGTCATATTCTTCTTATCGGTGATGAAAATCAATTGGAAAGTGTCGGACCTGGAAAAGTCTTTAAAGATATCATTGATAGTCATTTATTTCCAATCATCCACCTAGAAAAAATATTCCGTCAAGCTAATGGCAGTGGCATTGTCACTCTTGCCAATCAAATTCGAACGGAACAAACTTGTACCTATGAAGATGGAGTAACTTTTATCGAGCAACCCACAGAAAATATCTTACCCACAATTCTAAGTATTACACAAAATTATGATATAAATTCTTTTGAAATTTTAGCACCTATGTATCATGGCGGTGCCGGTATCGACCAAATCAATATGGCCATGCAGAAACTAAAAAATCCACCCTCTGCAAATAAAGCAGAACTACACGTTGGTGCTACCATCTTTCGTGAAGATGATAAAGTCATGTTGTTAAAAAACTTACCGGATGATAATGTCTTCAATGGCGATATTGGTACGATCATTGCCATTGAAACAAAGAAAAAAGAATATTGTGTCAGTGTTGATTTTGGTGAAAATGTTGTCGATTTTGACAGTGATATCCTATATTATCTAAAACATGCCTATTGTATCAGCATTCATAAATCACAAGGTAGTGAATACCCCATGGTCATCTGTGTTGTGGATAAGATCAATACTCGCATGCTCAATCAACGCTTACTGTATACGGCAATATCTCGTGCAAAAAAGGAATTATTTATTATTGGCCAACTGCGTTTATTTGAAAGCAGTGTAAAAACAAAACAACGTCATATTCGTCAAACAACACTCAAACAAGCGTTACAACACCACAAAACGGAAAGTGAATGATCACTTTCCGCTTTTTTATTGCCAAATTGATTCGGCATATATTTCATCTGCTTGTGTTTGATTTAAATATTTATATTCAACCATCGCATCCAACACTAATTTTTGTCGTTCTTTTGCATCTTGAACATTTTCTGTACTGGTTAACTCATATTTATTTGGTACTTGTGGAATACCAGCTAAAATCGTACATTGTGCATCGGATAAATCGGCTGGTTCTTTACCAAAATATCCCTCGCTTGCTTCTTTGATACCGACATATCCATTCCCATAATTGATTACATTCACATATAACGCAAATATTTCGGATTTTGAATAATGCGATTCCAATTCTCTGGCAAAAAAGAACTCTGCCAACTTCCATGATAGATTCGAATCATACTGACCATATAAATTCTTCGCTAATTGTTGAGTGATGGTTGAGCCACCACTTTTCAACAAATTCTCATTGATTTGACTTAAGATAGCACGAACCAAACCAATATAATCGACACCATCATGTTCAAAAAAACGATGATCTTCAATCGATACGGTTGCTCGGATCAATGTATTTGGTAAATCATGATATTCCACATAGGAATCACTATTTTCTACTTGTTCAACCAAAGTAGTTAAAGAACCAGTTTGAGCAGAAAACCGTTGAAATTGTACATATCCATAAAAAGCCAAAGAAGCTAAGCTTATGGATAAAACAACAACAATGGCTAAAAATATATGTAAAATTTTTTTCATAGCTCTCCTTTTAGAAAAAGAGAAGTGCTCTCGCACTTCTCCACTTATCGATTCGAGTTAATAGATTTCATGATCTGACGAATTTGCGCTTCACTAGGTTTTCGCCCCATCTGAAGGAACATTGCACGGATCATTTTTTCATTGATTGGTGGATTTTCTTTTAATTCTTTTTCAAATCTTTTCTTTGTGAAATAGAAACCTAAAATAGCTCCAATCACAATTCCAACTAATGTAAATAAAACTGATTGTAATCCCATGTATACCCATCCTCGCTATCTACTTGGTTATTTTACTATCTTTTCCTATGTTTATCAACTATTTTACTACTCCCTCAATCAAACAATGTAGCCTGTTCAAATTCTTCTGGTTTTTGTGTCCAATTTCCCTTTTTTATCGTTTCGATTGGACATTCAATCACAAAATCATTCATCTTGCCAAATGGCGTTGAGAACGTAGCAGCTGGACTCATCAAAGAAATATCTTTGGCCTTAAAATCAATGGATTCATCGCCCATCAACACAAAAGAAGTTTCCATATCTACGCCATATATTTGATCAATCCAGATTGGATTGCTCTTGACCCATTTACACAAACGCAAACCCTTTGCAGGACGATGCAATTGTGCAATATCTTCCACTTTCAAACGTTTCATTTGTGCATGCTGACTAATGACTAAGACCTGTGGAATATCTTTTGAAATGACCGTCATGCTCGCTACTTGATCATTATTCGATAAATTGATGGCTTTGACCCCTTTGGTACGTGTAGACGTTTCTGGCACCTGCTCGACTGGATACATTAGACCATACCCATTCACACTGGCCAAAACAATTTGATCTTGATTCTCATAACTCAAGTGCACACTACACATCGAATCCAAAGATCCAATTTTCATGCATACCATTGTTTTATTTGCTCGATTGACTGCTAATTCCGAAAGCTTGGTCCGCTTGATCATACCAGCCGAAGAAGTCATGACCACATATGTATGTTCATCAAACTCACGCAAGAAGTACGCTCGAATGATCTTTTCATTGGAATCCATTTTGACATAATTTCCCAAATGCGATCCCATATCTTTCCATTTCGCTTCTTCTAACGCATACACAGGAACATAGCCATATGTCCCTCGATCCGTAAAGAACAATAATGTATCTAAAGTACTGCATTGACCATATCCCAAAATCACATCGGTTTCTTTATGACCGCAATCTCTTGGATTCGAAGCATTAAAAGAACGTAAAGATACTTTTTTGACATAGCCATCACGTGAAATCGGAATAACAACTTGTTCATCCGCAATCATGGCTTGGCGATCAATCTTAATCTCTTCTACATTGGCTTCAATCATAGTTCTTCTTGGCGTTGGAATTTGCTCATTGATTTCCTTCAATTCGTCAATGATAACTTGATGTAATACACTTTTTTTCGTCAATATTTCATGCAGATGCTTCAACTCTTTTTTCAAGCTATTGTATTCCGTTTTTAATTCTTTCACATCGGTATTGGTCAAACGATACAATCGCATAGAAACAATCGCATCTGCTTGTTCTTGGGTAAAATCAAATCGATTCATCAAATTTTTGATCGCATCGGATTTATTCTTAGAAGAACGAATGATTTGAATAATTTCATCCATGATTGAAACCGCTCGAATCAAACCTTCTAAAATATGAGCACGTGCTGATTTACGATCATATTCATACTTCGAACGCTTACTGACAACATCTTCACGATGTGCAATAAAAGCGTCTAAACAAGCTATCAACGACATCTGTACCGGTGCTTTATCTACGATAGCGATCATATTGTAGTTATAAGAAACTTGTAAATCTGTATTTTTATATAAATAATTTAAGATTTGTTGGGCATCGATATCCTTCTTTACATCCACCACGACACGTAGTCCCGTACGATCACTTTCATCACGAACATCCAATATTCCATCAATCGTTTTATTCAAACGAATCTCATCGATTTTTTTAACCATCTGAGATTTAACGACATCATATGGAATTTCGGTAACAATCAATTGCTGGATCGTACGCGTTTGTTCAATATGGACCTTTGATCGAACCATAACTTTTCCACGTCCGGTTTCAAATGCTTGACGAATACCTTTGGCTCCCATCGCAATACCACCCGTTGGAAAATCAGGTCCTTTGACGATTGGTAATAAATCATCTAATGTACATTCCGGATGTTCAATCCGATAGATACAAGCATTGATTACTTCATTTAAATTATGTGGTGGAATATTGGTCGCATAGCCAGAAGCGATACCACTAATTCCATTGATCAATAAATTTGGAAAACGAGCCGGTAGTACCGTAGGCTCAAGTTTTTCATCCGAAAAGTTGGGTGCCCATTCTACCGTTTCTTTATCAATATCTTCCAATAAATAATTCGCGATAGGACTTAAACGTGCTTCGGTATAACGCATGGCTGCAGCCGGATCATCATCGATTGAACCATTATTACCTTGCATATCAACCAAAGGATTGGTGATTTTCCAGTTCTGCGAAAGACGAACCATTGCTTCATACACTGAACTATCACCATGCGGATGATAATTACCAATCACATTACCGACCGTCTTTGCTGATTTTCGATACGGATGATTCGCTGTATTTCCATCTTCATACATCGCATACAAAATACGACGTTGCACTGGCTTCAAACCATCTCGTGCATCAGGCAAAGCACGCTCTTGAATGATATATTTCGAATACCGTGCAAAACGATCCGCCATGATTTCTTCAAGATCATCATGTAAAATGTGTTCTGGCTTTACGACCTTTTGTTTTTTTGCCATCAAGCCACCTCCTTGGCATAATCATCTTCAAGAGTAAATTCAACATTATCTTCGATCCAAGCGCGACGAAGATCGGCACGATCACCCATAAACTCAGAAACACGACGTTCAGCTAATGCTGCATTTTCAATTGTCACACACAATAAAGTCCGCGTTTCTGGATTCATCGTTGTTTCCCATAATTGATTGGCATTCATTTCACCCAATCCTTTATAGCGAGTCAATGTATATCCACTCTTTAATTCTTTTCGTTTTTCGGCTAATTCTTCATCTGAATACAAGTAATATTCTTCTTTTCCTTTGGCAATTCGATAAAGTGGTGGCAGAGCAATATACAACATACCCTTATAAATTAGATCGCGCATATATCGCCAAAAGAAAGTCAATAATAAATTTTGAATATGTGCACCATCATCATCCGCATCGGTCATGATAATGACTTTATAGTAATTCGAATCCTCTGCTACAAAGTCTTTACCCACACCAGCACCTAAACAATGAATGATCGTATTCAATTCTTCATTCTTCTCAACCGCTTCTAATTTGGCTTTTTCCGTATTTAAAACCTTACCACGCAAAGGCAAAATAGCCTGATAACGGGAATCACGCCCCTGTTTAGCCGAACCACCAGCCGAATCTCCTTCGACCAGGTATAACTCTTTTCGACGTGCATCTTTGGATTGCGCATTCGCTAATTTTCCCGACAAGATACGCTCGGTTCTTTGTTTCCCTTTGCCTTTTCGTGCTTCATCACGCGCTTTTCGAGCTGCCTTACGAGCACCAGCCGCCTTTACGATCTTGCGAACTAATGTATCGGCTACTTCCTTATTTTCTTCTAAGAAATAACGCACATTTTCACTCACGACCATATCCGTCGCTTGACGTGCTTCTGGCGTTCCCAACTTTTCTTTGGTTTGACCTTCAAATTGTAGAAGCTCTTCAGGAACGGTTAAATTAATGACCAAGGTCAAACCTTCACGCACATCTGAACCTTCAAATCCTTTATCTTTTTCTTTTAAGAAACCATTCTTACGTGCATATTCATTAAAAGCTTTGGTGAAAGCTTGTTTTGCACCCGTTTCATGGGAACCCCCATCATGTGTACGTACCATATTCGTAAAAGAAAAAATATTTTCTTGGTATTGATCCGTATATTGAAACGATCCTTCTACTTTGATGGAATTATATTCACCACTAAAATTAATTGGATCATGCATAGGTGTACGATCTTTATTGATTTCTTCAATAAATGCTTGTAAACCATTTTCATATTGATACACTTCTTCTCTTTTTTCTTTTCGAAGATCCGTTACAATGATCTTTAATCCATTTAATAGAAAAGCATCTTCTTGTGCTCTTTCACAAATCTTGGAATACGAAAAACGATCCGCTTTAAACAATGAAAAATCAGGTAAGAAAGTAACTGTACTACCGGTACGATTGGTTTTTCCTTCATGAACCAATGGTCCAATCTTCTTATCACCATGTTCAAAACGCATGGACCACTTGTCAGTACCATCATAAACAACGACTTCACACCAAGCACTTAACGCATTGACAACACTGGCACCTACACCATGCAAGCCACCAGAATTACGATATCCTCCCTGTGAAGTAAATTTACCACCTGCATGTAGAACAGTAAAAATAACTTGTAGAGTTGATACCCCGCTGGCATGTTTTCCCACGGGCATACCACGTCCGTGATCTTCAATCGTGACCGAACGATCTTTATTTAAGGTGATATGAATTTCATTTCCATATCCATTCAATGCTTCATCAATAGAATTATCTAATATTTCCCAAACCAAATAATGGAGTCCTTTGGCATCTGTTGATCCAATATACATACCTGGACGTTTCCGAACAGCATCCAGACCTTCTAAAATTACGATGCTATCTTCATTATATTGTTGTTTTGGCATGGTATCATCCTTTCATACAAATACAAATTATAAGTGAATCAAACATTTTCTTCAAATGTTTGATGTTGATTATGATAAGATAATATAGGTAGAGGTAGAACTATGGTAACAAATATCATTATATTAATATGTGGATATCTTCTTGGATCCATTCCTTTCGCATTAGTTATTGGCAAGCTTTTTTATCATACCGACGTCCGTCAGTATGGATCCGGTAATTTAGGAGGCACCAATGCAGGAAGGGTATTAGGCAAAAAAGTCGGTGCAGCTGTTATCCTTTTGGATGGCTTAAAAGTTGTATTAGCCATGGGAATTGCTAGCATCTTTTCCAATGAAGCCATTGCCATTTGGACAGGCCTAGTCTGTGTCATTGGTCATTGTTGGCCGATCTTTGCAAAGTTCAAAGGCGGCAAAGGCGTGGCATCTACGTATGGTTTCCTATTAGCGAGTTCCATTTTTATTTTTCATTCCGCAACCAACTTTTTAATTCCATTGGCAATGTTCTTCATTGTACTGTATATTTTTAAATTTGTCTCTTTGGCAAGTATCACAGCCGTCATAACATCGAGCTTATTCATTACTGGTACATCATCGATCATGAATGTAGAATCTTGTTTCATTATTATTGCCAGCTGGTGCTTAACTCTTCTAGTCATCAATCGACATGCTGGAAACATTGAAAAAATAAAAAAAGGAACCGAAAATACGGTATCCTGGTTATAACGAGTCATTCCATTGTTGAATGACTTTTTTTATGGTTTCGATATCTGTTTGAAACGTTCCTTGCACCATTTCTTTCTGTCCTCCACCACGACCGCAAAGCAAAGCATTCAATTCTTTGACCTTGGTTTTCAAATCAATCGTTTGGCTAGCCATAACATACGAATATCGCTCTTGATTTTTTGATACGACTATCGCGACAAGACAATCCGTATGTGACAATACATAGTTACAAAAATCACGCATTGTATATCGATCCACATCCTCTTCCAAAAATTGAATTTTCGATGTCGGAAGCATCGCCGTTTTTAATACGATATACTTCTCCTGCCATTTATGAATAGTTCTTGATTTTTCATTGCTGTCTTCTTGTGCTTTTTTTACAGCGGCAACAATACCTTCCACAGGCACGGAAAACATCGGTGATAACTGGGCACAAATCGTATGTTTTAATTGATGATCCATAATAGCTTTACGACCACAAATCAATTGTAGACGTACCCCTTGTTTATGCTTTTCCATGGAAAGAATCTTAATTGGCCCAATTTGCCCTGTTCTTTCTACATGTGTTCCACAACAAGCACATGTATCATAAGACCCAATCTTAACAATGCGAACATCTCCATCCAATGCTTTTTTCGAACGATAAGCCATGTGTTTTCGTTGTTCTTTGGTTGGCCATTCAATCGTGATAGGTATATCTTGAAACACAACGTCATTAGCCAACTTTTCAATGGAATCGATATCCGTTTGTGTCAACACACCATTAAAATCAATCGTCATCAATCCCTGTGTATCTAAATGGAATCCAACATTATCATAACCAAATTGTGCATGTACCAATCCAGACACAATATGCTCGCCTGAATGTGACTGCATCATTAAAAATCGCCGATTCCAATCAATCATGCCATGTATGGTTTGTCCAACTGTAAAAGGTTGATCGACATAATGATAGACCACATTATCTTTTTCTTGTACATCCAGAACCGAAGCTGTATCTATGGTTCCTAGATCACATGGTTGCCCTCCACCTTCTGGATAAAACGCCGTTTGATCCATTGTCAATACATAACCTTTTTTTATTTTTTGACAAGAACGCACGATGGTGTCAAATTCCTTCATCATTGGATAACGATAATAATAGGCTTCCGGATTCATAGCTTTCCTCCTTCCGAATGAAAAAGCGAGCAACTACTCGCTTTAATTCACATCAATTGTGAAATCATATTCTTGACCTAATGAATCAAAAACAGAAGTGATAACTTGACTCGACTTTTCCGGACTGACTATTGAAAATAATACAATACCGCTGGATGAATCACCCGGATCAATGGAAGAGGCAATTTGATCATATCCCTCTCGTTCAATAATTGATTCCGATGTATTCGGATTAATCACTGTATCACCTTGTTGAATAACCGTATAAGCCGATGCACAATACAATTCATAATCCGTCTTATTTGTCACTGTTATATATACTCGTGTTTCTGATTCTGCATACTCCACTTTCTTGACTTCAAATTGCACACCATCTATTGTTTGCGAACTCTTTTTCGGTTTGATGGTTTTATAAGCCGGTGCCTCCACTTTATCATACGTTGTCTTGGTAATTTTGGCATCACTCAACTCAGCTACAGGCAAATCATCGCCAAACGCATTTTTTCGCGTAACGATATCATTAATTTTGGCATCCACTTTGATGTAATCCCCAACTTTAAAGTTCGCATTGGTCGTGGACACAAAGAAATACCGTGTACCTTGGCCTTTGTAACAAACTAGATATCCATTGGCTCCATCAACTTGTGGCCCACTGGTAATCTGGCCGTATACTTTGATCCATTTACCAATATAATTATCCGGCTCGATCAAGGCACTCTCAATTTTTTTGGCCTTCACATAATTTGATTTTGAACCATCTGATTTCACCACATTGATCGGACTCGCACATCCTTCACATAACAACACAAAACAAAGTATCAATAGAATCCATTTACTTCCCCTTCTCATGAATTTCTTCCCTTTCTTAGTATTCAAGTGTTATTTTTCAATCCAACCCAATTCGATGCATTGTTGATGAATGGCTTGATGTAAAGAAACATCAATACTTAATGGCTCCCCACTCCACAATGCATGATATTTCTTATAATCTTTTTGAAAAACAATTTCAATCACATTCTTTTTATAAATCATCAACAATTGATCATTTGTATCCAACTCATATCCTAAGGCTTCAAACATCTCTTGTGCTTTCATTATTCCACCCAAACCACACGATTTGGTTTTCGTGGTGCAGCATCCGGTGTATCCAAAGCATACCCTAGAATACAATGACCAATTCCTTCATATGATCCACTAATTCCTAATTTTTTTAAAATTGCTTTTCCTTCTTCACTTTCAAATTCTTCTTTTGCGCGATGGATCCAACATGAATCCACACCTAAACTATGCGCAGCATTCATTAGATTTCCCATAACTAACGAACCATCATAAATATAGGTAGGACGTGTGGTATCCGCTAAAACAACCAAAACAACAGGTGCTTCATAAAAAGGATCAAAATCCCAGCCACCAATTTTTCGATTCATTTCCGATAATTGATCACGCAATGCTTTATTCGTAATAGCGAGAATAATAACCGCTTGTTGTCCCATTCCACTGGGAGCATACAAACCAGCATCTATAATTTTTTCTATCGTTTCACGCGATACCATCTGATTGGAATATTTTCGATGAGAACGTCGTGTTTTTAATGTTTCGAGTGTTTCCATTCCATTCACCTCGCATCTATTATAATCGTCAAATCATAAATTTGTAAACAAATAAAAAAATGGCTTTGACTAGCTAAATAAGATGTGAAATTTCAAAAAAAAAGCACAGATTGCTCTGTGCTAATAGTTAAGGAAGTAATTCAAATTTGTATTCAATTTCTTTTTTTGGCTTTCTTAAATCCTTGAAAAATCGAAATAAGACGCCTCCAAAATAGATACAACCGATTAAAATCAAGAGAATCAATACACTCATGTTTATCACCACTTTACAATTATAAGATAAACAATGAATGTATAATTTTATTGAATAAACTGTAAAATATTCGTAAAACTATCCACGACGCAAGAATGAAATAATTGCAGCCGCTTTTGCTTTTTCTTTGAATTCTTTTTCAGTCATTTCCTTTGTCCAGAAACCAAATTCATCGTCATTGACACAAATCATTTCCACTTCACCAAACTGTGCTTTCACTTTTGCTTCATCATTGGCACGAACAAAGAACGTGTTCTTTACATCATCCAAAGGCAATAAAGGAAGCGGTTCATCTGTAATATCTTTTTTAACCGTTGTATGTAAATTTTGTGCACAATCTAAAATATCACTGACAACAGCACTTGCAGTTGGTAAAGAACCAGCACCAGAACCATAAAACATGGCTGGACCTAAACAATTTCCTTCGACATATACGGCATTTAATACATCATCGACTGCATACAAGATCATATCAGGACCAACTAATTTTGGAGCAACCATGGCCCATACACCATCTTCAGTTACTTTTGAAGTCGCTAGTAATTTGATCTTCATACCCATCTTTTTCGCATACGCCATGTCTGTCGTATCAATTTGGGTAATGCCTTGGCAAGGAACATCCTTATAGCTTATATGTTTACCATATGCTAACGAAGATAAAATCGCAATCTTGCGTTGTGCATCATGACCTTCAATATCTGCTTCTGGATGTAATTCTGCATAACCAAGATCTTGTGCTTCCTTTAAACAAGTCGCAAAATCCACACCTTTTTCATACATGCTTGTCATGATATAGTTTGTGGTTCCATTTAAAATTCCGGAAACCATTTCAATTTTTTCACCCATCAATGATGTATTTAAAGCACGAATGATTGGAATTCCACCACCACAAGAAGCTTCAAACATATAATTGACCGAATGTTTTGTCGCTAATTCACACAATTCCACACCGAATTCAGCAACTAATTCTTTATTGGATGTACAAACATTTTTTCCTGCTTCTAACGCCTGCTTTGTAAATTCATACGCAGGATGTAATCCACCCATCGTTTCAACAACGACATTGACATCTGCATCGTTTGCGATATCATTAAAGTCATGAGTAACAATATCTTCAACAGGTGTTCCTGGGAAGTCTCTCAAATCTAAAACATATTTTACTCTTACTTCGGTACCCACTTTTCTGGTAATCATATCTGCATTTGTCATTAAGACATTCACAACGCCAGCACCGACTGTACCGTAACCTAAAACCGCAACATTAACCATATACTGCGTCTCCTTTTCTATTCCAACATTTAGTTTACTAAGAATCCGCAAGCTTGACAAGCTTTCAATCTATATAACTTCAGGAGGATATATGACACAAGAACAATTTGAACAATTATCGGTAAAAGAACTCAAAGCCATGGCTAAAGAAAAAGGGTTGAAAGGCCTCTCTCCCTTAAAAAAGAGTGAAGTCATTCAATTGTTACTGGAGCAACAAAAAAAAGAAGCATCCAAACCCAATGAGAAGAAAACTGCATCCGATCAACCAGCCATGGGTATCTTAGAAGTCTTGCCCGATGGATTTGGCTTTATTCGTTCGGAAAACTATTTACCCGGAGAAAACGATATCTATGTTTCTCATTCGCAAATTCGACGTTTCCATCTTAAAACCGGTGATATTTTAGTTGGTAAAAAACGAAAAAATTCCAATGACAAATTTAGTGCTTTGATTCGTATCAATTCCGTAAACGGTATCGATCCGGAAATCGTTAAGAAACGCCCCAACTTTGAAAATTTAATTCCTATTTTTCCAAACGAAAGGCTCCATCTTGAAATGGAACAATCTCTATCTATGCGAATCGTTGATTTATTAGCACCTATCGGAAAAGGTCAACGCGGAATGATTGTTTCACCACCCAAAGCAGGAAAAACAACTTTGTTGAAAAACATTGCGTTATCACTGCAAAAAAATCATCCAGAATGTCATTTAATTATCTTATTGATTGATGAACGCCCGGAAGAAGTCACAGACATCAAAGAAACCGTCCATGGAAAAAATACCGAAGTCATTTATTCCACTTTTGATGAAATGCCCGAACATCATAAACGTGTTAGTGAAATGGTCATAGAACGAGCCAAACGTCTTGTTGAATCGAGTCAAGATGTTGTCATTTTACTGGACAGTATTACTCGTTTAGCTCGTGCTTATAATTTAACGGTAGCCCCTAGTGGTCGCACTCTTTCTGGTGGTTTGGATCCCGCTTCATTGTACATGCCAAAACGTTTCTTTGGAGCGGCTCGAAACATGCGTCAAGGTGGTAGTTTGACCATTCTTGCAACAGCTCTGATTGAAACAGGTTCAAAAATGGATGATGTCGTCTATGAAGAATTTAAAGGCACTGGCAATATGGAACTGATTTTATCACGGAAACTACAAGAACAACGTGTTTTTCCGGCCATCAACATTGCCAAATCGGGAACACGACGTGAAGATTTGCTACTAACACCTGAAGAACTGGAAGTTTCCCGTATCATTCACCGCTCGTTAAATGGCCTTCGTAGTGAAGAAGCTACCGATCGCATCATTCATTTGTTTGCACATACCAAGAACAATGCCCAATTGGTTTCATTGATCCTACAAAAAAAGACGATTTGATCAATCGTCCTCAAATCCAGTCCATACCGGTTTTCCGGTGTAATGGACTGGTTTTATTTTACCGGTTAAAACATCATAAGCACCTTGGGCCATCGCTTCTTGTTCAAATTCCCCAGGATACGCATAGACCGGAGCAATCCATTCACACCCTACTTTAATGCCCTGAATGATATCATCAAAACGCAATAAACCACCTGTCAATAAAATACCATCTACATGTCCTTGCAGAACCGTTGCCATCGAACCAATCCATTTATTGATTTGATAGATCATCGCCTCCCAAACACGTTGTGCTTTTGGATTTCCTTTTTCTACTAAAGCATGGATCTTATCAGCATCACTTGTTCCAAAATAACTTGAAAGTCCACCTGCTTCGTAACACAGTGATTGAATTTTTTCTTTTGGTAAATCATATAAATAATGAAGCATATCCGTTACCGCCATGGATCCCATTCGTGTTGGCGTAAAAGGTCCTTCTCCGCCTCCGGCATCATTTCCATCGATCATTTGACCATGTTGATGTGCCGTGATAGAAATACCACCATCAATATGACATATAATAAAATTACTTTTCTTATAGTCTAAATGATATTTTTCACAATGCACACGAGCTGTTGCTTTTAGATTCAACGCATGAGAAACAGCCTTTCGATAAATACCAGAAACACCCGTAATTCGTGCCGCATCACACAGTTCATCCACAATCGGTGGATCGACCATAAAGATTCTTCCACCATAAATATTTGCTAGTTCTTTGGCTAGCTGAATACCTAACATCGAAACATGATACAAACCACCACGTGCATTTCTTGTATCATCCAACAAACGATCATCGACTTCATAGACACCACTCTTTAAGGCGTAACAACTTCCACCACGACCAACGATGGCATCTACCCCATGAAGATCAATTTGATGTTGCTCCAAAAATAATTGAATGACCATCATCCGATACATAAGTTGATCATTGATTTTTGGAAATTTCATCAAAACCGATGAATCATGAAAGACATTAGTAGAAAATTTACACTCCATATTTTCAAATAAAGCCAGTTTTGTCGATGTAGATCCAGGATTGATCACAAAAATCTTATATTTTTTCATAAAAATCCTCTTTTCTATTTCATTGTATGACGGAAAAAGAGCATGTCAAAAAAAAATATGTTAAAATACGTTTTATGAATACAGAAAAGAAAAGTTTTAAGAAAAGTGGAATCATTTTTTTGATCCTTGTTGTTATACTATTTGCATTCGTATTTCATTCTGTTTCTCTCAATGAAGTTATTGAATCGATTCGACAAACAGATCAACCATTTATTATCCTCGGCATATTGATGATGGTTGCTTACTTGTTATGTGATGCTTTAAATATCTATCGGCCACTCCATATATTGGGCTATCCCATCAGCTACCTGCAATCTATTAAATATTCTATCTTAGGTTTTTTCTTTAGTTACATTACACCATCTGCAACCGGTGGCCAACCGATGCAAATATACTATATGTACAAAGATGACATCAATGTATCCCATTCTGCTTTGGTCTTGATCATTCAATTGATTGGTCATGAAACAGCCATTACGACATTGGCAATCATTGGTTTTATTAGTCAAAATAACTTGTTGACAAAAGCTATGGGCCAAGCCAAATATACGTTATTGATTGGGATTGTTGTTAATGTTCTTATTGATTTATTTATGTTCTGTGTAGTTTTCTTTAAAAAAACAGCTCGAATTATCAATCGAATTGTTGTGAAGATTGCTGGCGTATTCTCAAAAAATGTAGCCACAAGAATTGATGCTTCCTTAAAACAAGTCTATGACGATTATCAAAATGGAGCGGACGATCTAAAAGCACATAAAGGTATCATTCGTAAAACGGTATTGACCGCTTTTTTCCAAATGTTGTTTATGTTTACTGTTCCTTTCTGTGTCTATTTAGGATTTCATTTACATCAATTCCACTGGTTCCAAATTACAATGATTGAAGCTGTGCTATTTGTAGCTGTTGGCTTTGTTCCATTACCAGGCGCTATTGGTGCAAGTGAAGGATTATTCTATATCTTATTCCGTGTATTATTTCCATCCAGTATATTAACATCAGCCATGTTATTAACACGTTGTATCAATTTATATTTCTGTTTAGTAATTGATGGCTTACTCATTCTTTGGTTTACCCATTGTCTAAAGAAAAGAGGGAATTGATTATTTCAATTCCCTTTTAGAATGGCCATTAAGTCCGATTCTGCTTGTCTTTGATCTTGATACCATAAGCCATACAAGCCAAATTGCTTACCAGCTTCTACATTCTTTTTTGTATCATCAATAAAAACAGCTTGTTTTGGATCAATATGAAATTGATCCATCATCATTTGAAAAGCTTTTAGATCTGGTTTGATGACATGATGTTCATACGACCAAAAACAACCATCGACCATGGAAACAAAATCCAGGGCATCCCGATTATCAGCAACACATGTTTTCCCTATATTTGATAGAATATAGACTTTCTGTCCCATCTGTTGAATCGATCGTATCCACGGAATCGTGGATGTTTTTTTCGATATGACACCATGAAGATGAATGAATGACTTTTCAATATCGTCTGCCAATTCTGGTGCATCTTGCATAAATCGATTTCGTATTGTCACATCATCCAAATTTCCTAAATCATATTCCAACCAAGATGGATGATCAAAAACGGCTTGAGTTAATTGTTTGGCTTTCGCTGGTTCATACCCACGTTTTGAAAAATAAATGTCACGATCAAAATGAACTAAGACCCCGCCAACATCAAATATTACTGTATTGATCATTTTTTCTCCAAAGAAAAAGGAGCTCAAAAGCTCCTCTATGATAGAATTAGTCTTCGTATGCTTCAACAACAGTGGCACAACCCATACCACCACCGATACACAATGTAGCTAAACCACGATGTGCTTTTCTTTGTTTCATTGCATACAATAATGTAACTAAGATACGTGCACCAGAAGCTCCAACTGGGTGACCAAGAGCAATCGCACCACCATTGACATTCAATTTTTCTGGATCAAAGTGCAATTCTTTAGCAACTGCGCAAGATTGTGCAGCAAATGCTTCATTGGCTTCATATAAATCGAAATCATCGATTGTTAAGCCTGTTTTCGCAAAGACTTTCTTTGTAGCGGCAACAGGACCAACACCCATGATGGATGGATCTACACCACCTAAAGCACCAGCTACCCAAGTAGCGATTGGTTTAACGCCTAATTCCTTAGCTTTTTCTTCACTCATAACAACCAATGCAGCAGCACCATCATTGATACCCGATGCATTACCAGCTGTTACAACACCACCTGGCTTACCAGAGCAGCATTTTAATTTAGCCAAAACTTCTGGTGTTTGTCCTTCACGTGGACCTTCATCTGTATCGATAGTAACGATACCTTTTTTACGTCCCATATTTACTTCCAATGGTACGATTTCTTCTTTAAAACGTCCATTATCACGTGCATCACAAGCTTTATTTTGTGAATGAGCAGAGAATTCATCTAATTCTTCACGTGTTAAATGCCATTGTTCTGCAACGTTTTCAGCCGTGATCATCATGTGATAATCATTGAATGCATCCCATAATGCATCATGAACCATCGCATCAACCAAACCATCTTTTGGCGTATTCATACGCATACCATAACGGCCATGATTTAATACATAAGGACCACGAGACATGTTTTCCATACCACCAGCAACAACAACATCTGCATCACCGGCAATGATCATTTGTGCAGCCATATTTACACAGTTCAAACCAGAACCACAAACAACATTGACTGTAACAGCTGGAGTCGTTACAGGAAGACCCGCTTTAATTGAAGCTTGACGAGCTGGGTTTTGTCCCAAACCAGCCTGAATAACATTACCCATATATACGTGTTCGATATCTTCTGGTTTCAATCCAGCACGCTTTACTGCTTCTTTAATAACGGCAGCACCCATATCCACAGCAGGAACAGAGCTTAATTCGCCACCCATTTTACCAATTGCGGTACGACATGCACTGGCCAATACAACTTTTTTTGTCATTTTTTACCTCCATATTTTGTTAAAATCTTCACAAGTGTATTATGACACATTCCGAAACAGCTTTCAATAGAAAATGTCCGTTAAACAACGGACATTGTATTATAAGTCATACGATTTCTCTAAAGCCTTGATGCTTCCATCCTTTTTCCATTGCTTGACTTCATTATTCACAAATTCAGATAAGCCCGAATCTTTTTTCGTCGCAATTCCATATTTTTGCGGTGCAAATTCAGCATCAATCAAATGACGAGAACCAGTTGTATACCCTTTTAAAATGGACGTATCTGTACTCATGCCATCAATATCACCTGCTGTTAAGGCAGCATCACATTGCGTATAGTCATCATATACATGGAAACTAACGCCTGTTGTCCATGTAGTTGGATCAAAATTATCTTCATCAAAACCAGTTCCATTAATCAAGCCTTGATCAATCATGGCTTTCACCAAATCTTTCGCACTATTTGAATTTGTAACTACACCAATGGTACGCCCATTTAAATCACTGAGAGTCTTAATATTGTCATCATCAACTAAAACAGAAACATGGGAAATATAATAAGGCGTTGAAAAATCAAATTCTTTTTTACGTTCTTTCGTAATTGTATAGGTAGCTATTACACAGTCAATCTTGCCACTTTTTAATAAAGTTTCACGGCTCGTTGTTGTAACCGATGTATATTGAACTTTCACACCCAAATCATCAGCTAACTTTTTAGCTAGATCAACTTCTAAACCTTGATACTTACCATCTTTATTTTCACTAAAACCAGGTACAGATTTCTTAACACCCACACGTAGAACACCACGATTTTGGATTTTTTGAATGTCTTTTGTATCCGGAATGGAAACAGAACGACTAGAAGAGCTTGAAGAACAAGCAACCAGGGCAATGCTTAAACAAGCTGCCATACACACTTTGATAAATCTTGAAATTTTCATATGGATACCTACTTCTCTTTACGTTCCATTATACTACGGTAAGCTGGACGAATGATCTTTCCTTGTCCAATTTTTTCTTCCAGACGATGTGCTGACCAACCAACAATACGAGCAATCGCAAACAATGGTGTATACAATTCTCTTGGAATTCCAAGCATTTCATAGATAAAGCCAGAATAGAAATCGACATTTGGACTCACACCCGTTTTGATATGACGTTTTTCTTTGATCAAATCACAAGCTTCTTCTTCAACGATTTGATACAAGGACATATCCTGCTCACGATTTGTTGCAGATGCTAATTTTTGGGCATAATCTTTTAAAATGATCTCACGGGGATCACTAATGGAATAAACGGCATGACCCATACCATAAATCAAACCTTTTTTATCAAAAGCTTTCTTATCCAAGATATCATTTAAATAATGACGAATCTCATCACGATCATTCCAATCCGATATATGGCCTCGAATATCATCCATCATTTTGATCACACGAATATTCGCACCACCATGCTTTGGCCCTTTTAAAGAACACATACCCGCAGCCACCGCTGCATATGTATCGGCACCTGTCGAAGTTACCACACGCGTTGTGAAAGTCGAGTTATTACCACCACCATGGTCCATATGAAGCAACAAACAAGTATCTAAAACCTTAGCTTCCAATGGTGTATATTTACTATCTGGACGTAACATACGCAAGAAGTTCTCTGCTGTTGATAACTCTGGTTTTGGACGATGAATATACATACTCTGCATATTGTTGTAGTGATTATCCGCATGATAACTATAAACAGCTAACATAGGGAAAACCGCAATCAATTCAATACATTGACGAATATTATTTGAAATGGAATCATCCAAAATGTTTTCATCATAACTCGATAATGTCAAGATTGATCGAGTCATCATATTCATAATGTCATGGGTTGGTGCTTTCATTAAGACATCACGCGTAAAATTGGTTGGCAAGCGACGACTTTTTCCCAATTTAGCAGAAAACTCCGTCAATTGCGCATCCGAAGGCATTTGGCCAAACAACAATAAATAGGCCACTTTCTCAAATCCCAATTCATTCTTTCCTAATGAATCAATAATGCTGCCAATACGGTATCCACGATACCACAGCTCACCTTCAATCGGAACACGCTGTCCATGCACACTTTTAAAACCATTTAATTCGGAAATACGCGTCAATCCTGTTAATACGCCTTTTCCATTTTCATCACGTAATCCACGATATACACCATATTCCCGAAACAATGTATCCGAAATATAATTTTCTTCTATACAATGCGGTGCTTGCATTGCTGCATATTCTAATATATCGCTATCGTTCATTTCTCTTCCTCCAATTCAAGTATTCCTTTCGCCATGATCGATTCTAATTCATTGAGATTTTTTACCAATCCCTTAAATCGATCTTTTCCATAGCGTTGGATCACTTTCGTGTAATATCCCTCTAAGATATCTATTTGATCCTGGGTCGCTTTCTTCCCCATTTTCGTAGGAACAACATACGTTCCTTGATCGCCATTTCCTTCAAATTCCCAACGAATCAGATCTTGTGCTGCCAATGTTTGTGCCATCTCCGATATCTTTCGAATTGGCAGTTGCATTTGCTGAGCAAGGTCATTGATATACATACGACCTGGATGATTGACCACCACAACCATAAACATAAAATCAGCAGAAGACATCTTTTGAAACAATTGTTCACGATCACAAGATAATCGATCCAATAATGCCCGAGTCGTTAAAGAACGAATGGCATGATAAAGTAAATCTTTTTCAATTGTTTCAGCCATGTCTACACCTTAATTCTAAAAAATCTAATTTTATTTTCATGATAAAATAAACGCAAGGCCAACATATTTGTTGGCCTCTTCTTTTATTTCAAGAATACAAAATCTGTATACCGATTTGAGAAGCCCCTTTGCTTTCAAATCTCACCTAAGATTTCAAAAGCTACATCTATATTTTGATCCCCTTTAATGTAGTTTATTTTATCTCAAAATGTAATATTTTTCAATATATTGAAACATTTTTGAAACATGATATCCTGATACTATGAAATTAAAACAAAAAATCTTGATGGATTTCCTCGCAAATCCATCACAAACCCTATCTGGACAACAACTATGTGAAAAATATGCCGTTAGCCGAACGGCCGTATGGAAAGCCATTCAATCATTAAAACAAGATGGCTATGAAATAGAAGCGACACCCCATGCTGGGTATCATTTCATCAAAGATATAGATGCACTCGATGCAGCACGTATTCAATACTATATACCTGATGTACCAGTCATCGTATTTGATTCCATCGATTCAACAAACAACTATGCAAAACGTCTATTGATGGAAAAAGAAGTACAAGAAGGAACGATGATCGTTGCGAACCAACAAACCGCTGGACGAGGAAGACAAGGTCATTCCTTTTATTCTCCAGCCGATACAGGACTTTATTTATCAATCATTTTAAGACCTTATGCTTTGACTCAAAATGTTTTGAAAATCACCTTGGCCGCAGCAGTTGCGACATGTGAAGCCATCGAAGAAATCAGCTCGATTTCTTGTCAAATTAAATGGGTCAATGATTTATTTGTAGGTCATCAAAAAGTATGTGGCATCCTTACCGAAGCAACTGCGAATTTTGAGATGCAACAAATTGAATCCATTATTGTAGGCATTGGTATCAATTGTAAGACCATGACCTTTCCCGAAGAAATTACTCATATTGCCGGCTCCTTAAATGTAGATACAATCGATCGTAATCATCTTTCTGCATTGATTTGGCAACATTTAATGAAATGGATTCAACATCTAAATGATAAAAAATTAATGGATGCCTATCGTTCAAGATCTCTATTGATAGGAAAAACCATTACCTATACATGGCAAAATGAAACAAGAACAGGTATCGCCATTGATATCAATGAAGATGGTCAATTGGTCGTTCAAACCAAAGATCAAATTCAAATATTACACTCGGGTGAAGTTTCGATTCAAAAATGGTAATGACTTCCACAAAATAGGACTAAGGATGGCAACGACGACCATCTTACAAACATCTCCAGGAATAAATGGTAAAACACACCATGTCAAAGCAGCCATTATTGTGCTTTGGGAAACAATCAAAAACCATAGAATCCCAAATGCATATAAACATACGTTGCCAATGATCATCCCCACAATCAAGCGAGAAACAGTTTGATTGCATTTACCTACTACAAAGACTAAGATCAAATATCCAATCAAAAAACCACCTGAAGGCCCTAAAATATGCCCAATGCCCGCGGTATATCCTGCAAATACGGGAATACCAATACATCCTAATAATAAATAAATCAATACGCTCCATGCCCCTTTTTTCCATCCTAAAAGACTACCACAAAGCATAACGATACAAGTCGCTAAAGAAATAGGTACACCACCAGCTAAAGGAATCGCCAAAGGAGCTAATAATCCCATGATAGCTGCCATCAATGCACATTGTATCCAATCTTTATTTGTCATATTGTTAACCTCTCTAAAAATTAAGTTAACATTATTTGTGAAAATATCAAAGGACTTTTTAAATTTTTAATAGTCAACCTCGCTAAAATAAGGTATTCTTTATTCGATAGAGAGGGAAAGGTTATGTCATTTATCTATTTTATCTTAGCTTTATTACCTATTATTTGGTTAACTGTTGCTCTAATGGGACTAAAAATACCAACCTTCAAAGCCGCATTTGGCTCCTTGGTCATTTCCCTAGTTTTGGCCATCTTTCTTTGGCATTCACCAACTGGTTACGTATTCAGCGCCGCACTGGAAGGCATTCTAATGGCTATATGGCCAATCATTTTAGTCATCATCGCCGCCGTATTTACATATAACTTATGTTGTGAAACAAAAGGCATGGATATCATCAAACAAATGATCACATCCGTATCCAATGATAAACGAATTCTGGTCTTGTTGATTGCTTGGTGCTTTGGTGGTTTTATGGAAGGTATGGCCGGATTTGGAACAGCCATCGCCATTCCCGCTTCTATGCTTGTATCTTTAGGCTTTGGCCCTTTATTCTCTTGTTTAGTTTGTTTAATTGCCAATGGAACACCAACTCCATTCGGATCCATTGGTATCCCTACCAATACCCTTGCGAATTTAGTTGGTTTACAAAATACCGGACTATCCTTTATGACAACATTGCAGCTATCGCCATTCATGTTAATTTGTCCATTTTTGATTGTCATCGTTACTGGAAAAGGTGTAAAAGCATTAAAAGGGGTCACTGGATTGACCCTGGCTTCGGGCTTATCATTTGTGATTCCCCAATTGATTGTTGCCAAATTCGTTGGAGCTGAATTAGCTGTTGTCGTTGGTAGTGTTTGTTCCTTGCTTGTAACGATTGCTTTAGCCATTAAAAAACCAACAAATCCAGATTACGAGATTCAATTGGAAAAAGCGGAACCCATTGATGCAAAAAAAGCTTTTCGTGCTTGGTCACCTTTTATTTTCATCTTTATTTTCTTGTTGCTGACAAGTGCACTAGTTATGCCTATTCATGAAGCATTGGCTCGATTCTCCAGCCAAGTACAAATTTATCAAGGAAAAGACGCAGCAACATTAACATTCTCGTGGATCAATACACCTGGTGTTTGGATCTTCTTATCGGCTATTTTAGGCGGTTTGATTCAAAAAGCCTCTTGGAAAACCATGGGAAAAGTTTTAAAAGCAACCATTAAACAAATGTCGGAAACAATGATCACCATGTTATGTGTATTGGGATGTGCTAAAGTCATGGGATATGCTGGTATGATTGCTTCCATCTCATCCTTTGCAATTGCTGCAACTGGAAGCTTCTATCCACTCTTTGCCCCATGGATTGGTGCTTTAGGAACCTTTGTCACTGGTTCGGGAACCAATTCCGGTGTTTTATTTGGAGCTGTACAACTGGATGCTGCCAAACATCTTCATGTTGATTCATACTGGATGGTTGCTCTAAACTCCCTTGGTGTTGCAGCTGGAAAGATGTTATCACCACAATCTTTGGCTATCGGTCTATCCAGCGTAAACGCAAAAGGACAAGATTCCAAATTATTATCAATGATTCTGCCTTATGGACTGGTTTTCTTAATTGCCATGTCTATTCTTGCTTATGTTGGCACGATCTTATTTGGTTAAATTTTAACGGCTTCGGCCGTTTTTTTTATTGCGCAAAAAAAAGATCGGTTGCCCGATCAATCATTATATCCATTTGGATTTTTGGTTTGCCAATTCCAACTGGAACGACACATATCATCCAGATCATATTGTGCATGCCAACCAAGTTCTTTATTGGCCAAATCACAATTTGAATAACACATGGCAATATCGCCATCACGACGTGGTTTAATAACATATGGAATCGGATGACCACAAGCTTTTTCAAAAGCATGGATCACATCCAATACACTATATCCTTTCCCTGTACCTAAGTTATACACTTTGACACCGGGTTTTTCCCACAATTTATTTAAAGCCGCAACATGTCCGCGAGCTAGATCCACAACATGAATATAATCACGTACGCCTGTGCCATCTGGTGTATCATAATCATTGCCAAAAACACCCACTTCTTTTAATTTTCCAATGGCCACTTGTGCCACATAAGGCAACAAGTTATTTGGGATACCTTTTGGATCTTCCCCAATCAAACCACTTTCATGAGCACCAATTGGATTAAAATAACGTAACAATAAGATATTCCATTCCGCATCGGCCGTATGCAAATCTGTCAATACTTGTTCCAACATCCACTTGGTCCAACCATATGGATTGGTACACATACCTTTTGGACAGTTTTCCGTAATCGGCATTTCCTTCGGTTCTCCATAAACCGTGGCACTGGAAGAAAAAATTAAATTCTTCACATGATGTTTCTGCATTTGATCAACAAGAATCAAAGTACCTTCAATATTGGTATGATAATATTCAATAGGTTTATGCACCGATTCGCCAACCGCTTTTAATCCTGCAAAATGAATGACACCATCAATATCTTGCTCATCAAACAATCTTTGAACAGCCTCTTTGTCCGTAATATCGATTTCATAAAAAATCACACTTTTATTTGTGATTTGTTCAATTCGATCCACAGCTTTACGATTAGAATTATATAAATTATCAAGAATGACGACTTCATAACCCGCATTCAATAATTCTACACACGTATGAGACCCAATATATCCGGCCCCACCAGTAACCAAAATTTTCATGTTTCTCAACCTCTCAAATTACTTCAACACTTCTTAACAATATCATAGATTTCCGTATTCTTCAATCGTATCGCCATCGGCTGATCATCGACAATAAACCAAAGACAATGCGATTGATCATCATACGTATCAAATATTGCTTTTTTATGCGTATACTGTTCCAATTGTTGTTTTTTTTGTAGAACCAAACGTACATTTAAATTCCTTGATAACACCCGAAAACAAAACAAAAATTGTAAGGCATTCTGACAATGTATGACTACCTCATCCGGTGGAAGATTCTCAATATGTTTTTGTTGGGACAAAACTAAAATGTATTTCTTCTTTGGATCTCGATACAAAAAAGGTTGTTCCAAATAGTAAAGCTTATGACAATGGGAACATTGATGCGTAAAATACGTTCCCTCTTCCAGTCTTTGATCAATTTGTGGATTCATACCTGCAATCACAAAGGTATCCCGTTTGATTTCAAAAGTATGTCCACAATAGGGACACGAAGAAGGAATCATTCGCTCTTTCATCGAATCAATGGACGACAGGCATGCGCCAACCATTGTCGTTGTTGTTCATTCAGATACGGACTCACTTTTTCATACACTTTCGCATGATAGGCATTTAACCAAGCCACTTCAGCCGGTTCCATTTCATCAACATCCAATCCATCTACATCGAAAGGAACCCATGTTAATGGTTCAAAGCCCATAAATTGACCATACGCATTTTTGTCTAAATTCACAGCTAACACTTCGTTTTCATGACGAATACCAAATTGTCCTTCAATATAGATACCCGGCTCATCACTTGTGATCATGCCCGCTTCAAAAGGAGTATATGCTTGTTGCCAACGAATCACATTCGGCCCTTCATGCACACTTAAGACATGACCCACTCCATGACCTGTACCGTGTTTAAAATCCAAAGAATGCTTCCATAATGGTTGACGTGCAATCATATCCAATTGTTCCCCCGTACAACCATAGAGCCATGTCGCTTGTTCCAAACGAATATGACATTGCAAAGCCCAAGTAAAACACTTTCTTTCATACTCCGTGATCTCACCTAATACAAAAGTTCGTGTAATATCGGTTGTTCCTTGGTAATAATGACCACCACTATCAACCATAAACAATCCTTCTGGCTGCAACGGTACATCCGTCTCTGGACTGGATTGATAATGGACAATGGCACCATGTTCTTTATAAGCAGCAATGGTCGCAAAGCTATCTTCGATAAAATCCGCTTGTGATGCTCTAAGATCATGCAGTTTTTGGGCTGCTGACATTTCACTCATTGGTATTTTGCCAACATTTGTTTTTAACCAATACATAAATTGCGTCATCGCAATCGCATCTTTTAAATGTGCATGCTTGGTTTGTTCAATCTCTACCTCGTTTTTGCAAGCCTTCATTAATTCAATTGGATTTTCTTCTTCTTCAATATCGGCCTCAATAAAACGATATAAAGTGGAATTAATTGTATATGGATCCACCGATACGGTTCCAGTTAATGTTTGAACATCTGTATATATCGCATCATATGGTCGAATGGTAACATGGTTTTTCGCAAAAAGTTCACGACTTGTTGCATCTAGACGAGAATCATCAATATAAATCGATGCCTTGTCTTGACTGACGATCGCATACGCCATAGCGACAGGAAAAGACGGAATATCATGAGCACGTAAATTAAATAGCCAAGCCACTTGATCCACTTTGGTGATCATTAAATGATCAGCTGAAAGAATATCTCGAACAGCCGCTATTTTTTCAACCATTGTCTTGCCTGCATATTGCTTCTCAAAATGAAAAGTCGATGTATGCGGTAAAACAGGACGATCCTTCCAAATGCGATCCACTAGATCTAAATCTGTTTTCAGGATCAAATCCTTCTTATCAAACGCTTCTTCATAGATTTCGACCATTGCTTCGCTAAATAAGCGACCATCAAAGCCAACCACACTGCCTGAAGACAAATGATCCTCAATATATGCTGAAATGGAAGGCGTACCTTCCACACCCATTTTCATCAAATCAATGCCAGAACCAGCCAATTGATCTTTCGCTTGAATAAAATAACGACCATCTGTCCAAAGAGCCGCTTGATCAAGACCAACCACAAGAGTACCGGCACTTCCCGTAAAACCGGAAAGATAGGAACGCGACATAAAATGAGAACAAACGTACTCGGTATCATGATCATCACTAGTTGGAACAATATAAGCTTGTATATTTTCCTTTTTCATTTCCTGACGCAATGCATCTAATTTTTTATTCATCTTTTCACTTCCTTACAAATAATAAGCTAACGCAATGATTCTATATCCACCATAACCGAGTCCAATCGAAAGAATAGATACAAAAATCACTTTGATCCAAAAAAAGATCATATTATCCGCTTTAAAGCTATTTTCTAAACGCATATATTTAAATTGTGCCCAGACCAAATAAAATGTATAAAACATCACTAGGCCCGATAAAATAACGGACACCCATTCATAATGGCGAACATAATAGAAAAAAGAAGAAGTTTCGTTTTTTTGAAGAGATTGAAGAAAGACCGGTAAATCTTTCATGATTTGATGTCCGTTCAAAAGACCAATCGCACTACAATAGGCAATGGCACACATTGTAAATATGGCTAAAATCAATGAAATTTGTTTCTTCTTGGAATATGTTTGACTAATACGATAAGTCTGACTCATTAAAATCAAAAAACTTATGCCGAAAAGAATGGTATACAGAAGTAGAAAATACTGGGGAATCTTCCAATACAAGCAACAAAAAACGAGACATAAAAATAATATAAAATTTCCCAATGTATCTGTCTGATCATGTCGTCGTTTGATTGTACGAATTCCAAAATGTCCAAACGATAGATGGGCTGCAAACCATTGTTGGACTGTTGTAGGTAACAAACAGAATACAACGGCAATGGCTGCCAAAACCACTAGGACAATAAAATCAATGATTTCCATATAGCTCTCCCTATTAAGGGTATTGTAAAATAAATTAATTCACTTGTCCATGAACGATAACAGTTTGACTTGGTAAATTAATTTCCGCTTTGATGCGAGCTTCCTGTAATCGTTTTTTCAAATCGGCTTCTGCTTTTGGATACCGATCACTATGCACGGCACAATAAATTCCTAAACGAAAACCAGATTCTAAGCTATCGATTCGAACATCCATCTCTTCATTTTGAATCACATCTGGATCTTCTCGCATCACTTGATAAAACGTTGCTTGGACTTTTTCTGTATCCACGCCTGCACTTAATGTCATGGGAATATGAATAAAAACCTTTCCATCTTTTGAATAATTCGTGATCGTATTCTCAACCAATTTGGAATTTGGAATGATAACTTCGGTATGACTAACAGTTTCCATCACAGTATACATAATTTCAATGCGTTGAATGGTTCCTTCATGATCCAAAACTTTCACAAAATCACCAACTAAAAAAGGACGTGTAAAAATGATTTGCATACCACCCGCTACATCGGCCATATTCGATCGTAAGGCTAAGGAAATACCTAAGGTACAAGCTGAAAAAGCACCAACGATCACATTGGAATTGACCCCTAATTGTTCTAAGATCATAACAATGACCATGATCTTGATCAATAAAGAGGCTGCCGAAGCTAAAAAAGTAACTGCTCCTTGATCTGGGCTTTTACCAATCAAACGCAAGATCAATGATTTTACAAAACGTGAAACAATCCATCCAACAATAAGAATGATCAATATCGTAATGCCTTTTTGTATCCATGTATTGATTTCAAACATAAGAACTCCTTTATAAAAAATACCGAGCCTTCTGACTCGGTTTATTGTATTGTGGCTGGGGTAACTGGATTCGAACCAGTGAAATGGCAGATTCAGAGTCTGCTGCCTTACCGCTTGGCTATACCCCAATGTGCCATTTAATCTTACAATCTTTCCCTTTATTTGGCAAGCACTTTTCAAAAAAGGGGCACACAAGGTGCCCTATTCTAAACTGAGTTGTTTTAATTGTTTGACGATTTCATCTACTTGTTCACGTGTTAAATTTTTTATCCCGGCTGCACACACATGACCACCGCCATGAAAGGCTGTCGCAATTTGACGTACATCTTTCCTTTTGGAACGTAAAGAAGCAGCATAATGTATGCCATCTTCCATTCGGGTAAATAATCCCCAACATGTGATTTCTCGTATACCAGATAAGACATACACTTTTTCTTTGGCTTGAGAAAACGTCAAAGGTGCATAATCTTCAGGTTCCATAATGGCAACGAAAGCATTTCCTTCACGTGTTGCTTTTTCGCGAACTTTTGTTTCATAGGCATAATCGGAATAATTTGTCGCAAAATTATCTTCTTCACATTGAATGACATCCACACCTTGACCAATCAGATAACCAGCCGCTTTCATGGTTTCTGGTCGTACCGTTCCAATCGTAAAACGAATAGAATCCGCAATCAACCCACTATACAACATTTGTGCGGCAGACTTTGGAATCGAAATATGTAGAGCATCCAATCCCAAAGCTAATAGTTCACAAGTGGCCGTTGCTTTTTCATCAATATATTCGATATCACAAAAATGCTCCACTGGTACGTGATGGTCAATACGAATCGATGCCGAAGCCAATTGATATCGTTGATCATCCACTCGAGCTGCATTGGACGTATCTAAAATGATCGCAAGCGCACCATCAAACCAATCATCTTGGGCATGATCCATATCATTGACAAAATGACTAGCTGCTTCACTCATCCCCCCAAAAGCACGTACATCTTTTTTTGGGTATTGTGTTTCAATAATGGTTTTGAATCCCAATTGGGAACCAATCGCATCCATATCCGGATATTCATGTCGAAAAAGTGCAATTTTATCGTGGGCATCAATCGCTTGAAGAATCTTATTTACCATTGGTATAGATCTTATATGCGTCGCGAGCAATGACTAATTCTTCATTGGTTGGAATTAGCCATACATCCACTTTCGAATCATCCGAACTTAATTTAGCTTCTTCCCCACGAATATAGAAGTTATTATCGGCTGGTACTTTTACTCCCATACATTTCAAACGATCACATACTTCTTGACGGATGATATCATTGTTTTCACCAACACCTGCACTAAATACAATGGCATCAGCTCCACCCATCAAGCCATAATAACCAGCAATTTGTTCAACAACACGAGACACATAAATCGAGAAAGTTAAAATAGCACGTGGATTTCCTTGTGCACTGGCCTCGATGACATCGCGCATATCACTCGAAATGCCACTGACACCTAATAAACCAGATTTCTTATTCAAGATCGTATCTAATTCTTCGGCCGTATAATGATATTTTCGCATCAAATAAACAACGATAGCTGGGTCGATATCACCACAACGAGTACCCATCATAATACCGCCTAATGGCGTAAATCCCATCGATACTTTAAATGCTTTTCCATTACGTACGGCAACAATACTTGCACCACCACCTAAGTGACACGTAATGATATTCATTTGATCCACTGGTTTTCCTTCGATTTCGGCCAATCGTTTCGTTAAATATTCATGCGAAATACCATGGGCACCATATCGACGAATATGGTCTTTTTCATAATATTCATAAGGAATTGGATAAATAAAGTTTTCTTCCGGCATGGTCTGGAAGAAAGCCGTATCAAATGAGAAACAATGTTCTGCATTTGGCAATGCTTTTCGTAATGAGCGTAAACCAACCAATGCACCCGGATTATGAAGTGGTGCTAACTCACATAATTCTTCCACTTTACTTTCCGACCATTCATCCACTGGAACAGAATGTGAAAAGTATTCACCACCATGGACAACACGATGACCTACAGCTTTGATATCGGCTAGACTATTTACGATTTTATGTTCGATCAACGCATTCATTAATTCTTCAACGGCTACACTGTGATCTTTGATTGGTAAAACTTTACTAATTTTTTCAGATTTTCCTTTCAATTTGATTCCGAAAATAGAATCTTCCATACCGATTCGTTCAATATTTCCTGACGCTAAAACGATTTCTTCTGGCATTTGAAAAACTTGAAATTTCAAAGAAGTGCTGCCAGCATTAACACTCATTACGATTATAGACATTGTTTTCCTCCTAAAATACATTCGTTATTTCATTATACTTTTTTTCTTGACATAATTGTATGATTTTATGTTTTTTTTGCACATAACCAATCACATGTTCATATTTTTCTAATTGTGCACTCGCCCGATGTACTGTATCCATGACACCTGCTCGACTGATGCCTAATTCTTCACTGATTTCGGTATAAGAAAGATCTTCCCCATAATACAACGATAAAATATCCTGTTGCCGTGCCGTCAATAATGGACCATAAATATCTAAATATTCATTAGCTTGTACATGATCAATCATGAAGATTCATTCCTTTAGTCATACCCATGATGTAACTAGCCACATCAAATGGTCGTAAATCTTCTGGTTTTTCGCCTAAACCCAAAAAACGGACAGGCAAATGCAACATATCATGAATGGATAGAACCACACCACCCTTAGCCGTACCATCCATTTTGGTTAAAACAATTCCGGTAACATGAGTGGCATCCAAAAAGACTTGCGCTTGACTGATACCATTTTGACCTGTTGTTGCATCCAATACCAACCATACTTCTTGCGGAGCCCCTTCAATTTCACGACCAATGACACGCGTCATTTTTTCTAATTCTTTCATTAAGTTCTTCTTGTTTTGCAGACGACCCGCTGTATCACCAATTAAAATATCGATATCATTTTCTTTCGCATATCGACAAGCATCCACCAACACACTGCTTGGATCTTGTCCAGGTTTCCCCTTGATGCAAGGAACACCAATGCGTTGTGCCCATGTATCGATTTGATCAATGGCTCCCGCACGGAACGTATCAGCAGCAGCTACAGCTACTTTTTTCCCTAATGATTGATACAATTGCAACAATTTGGCACTCGTTGTCGTTTTTCCTGAACCATTGACACCTACCATTAAAATAACCGTAGGTCCATCTGGATTAAAATGGATGTATTCTTCGGGAACATCATCATAAAATTCATAAAGAATATAGATAAAGTAATCTTCCATCGAATCAAAATTCTTTAATTCATTGCTGTGTTCTTCAAAGGAGTCGACAATCTTTTGAGCCGTTTGAATACCCACATCCCCTTCGAGTAAGATTACCATCAATTCTTCCAACAAATCGTCATCGATACCATGAAAGTTATTCGATAAAGCCCGGATGCGATCACCAAAACTACGACGCGACTTATCTAATCCCTGCAAGTATTTATCCTTATCATCACTTTTACTAAATTTATCTTTGATTAATTGAAAGATTGCCATTCTCTTCTTCCTCCTTTTCAACAATATGCACAGCATCTCTTAATTCCACTTTCAACAATTGCGATACACCATCTTTTTGCATGGTTACTCCATATAAAGTATCACATTGTTCCATGGTTCCTGGACGATGGGTCACCACGATAAATTGACTCTGTCCACGGAAACGATCGAGATATTTTGCAAATCGTTCGACATTGGCCTGATCCAATGCGGCTTCGACTTCATCAAAAATGCACAACGGCATCGTTCTAGCTCTAAGAATGGAAAATAACACACTGATCGCAATCAATGCTTTTTCACCACCAGAGAACGTCTGAATATTTTTAACCATTTTTCCTGGCGGTTGTACATCAATATCAATACCTGTATGCAAAACATCATCCGGATCGACCATTGTCAATTTCGCATGACCACCACCAAATAACGCCTTAAAAACATCATCCAATTCATTGTTGATTTTATGGAACATATCCGTAAACTTCTCAATCACCGTCTGATCCATTTCGGCAATCACATCTAAGATTTGTTGCGAGGCATTTTCTAAATCTTCTTTTTGTTTGGACATGAACGTAAATCGTTCCGATAGTTCCGCATATTCTTGTGGTGCATCCAAATTCACATTGCCTAGACTTTTGATCTTTTGACGTAAACAAACCACTTCGTCTTTGGCTTGTTCGATATCCATAGAAAGATCTTCATATTGACTTTTCGCGTATTCATACGTCATTTGGTAATCCGTATTTAATCGCATCAAATCATTATCCATCTGTGTTTGTTTCTTGGTTTGGTCCACATCCAATTGATGAATTTCACTCTGCAATGCATTCATCAATCGACGAATTTTTCGTACATCATTTTCTTTTTCTTCGACTTGTTGACCGATTTGATAGCGACGTTGCCTTTGTGCCTGCATCTGTTCGGTTAAAGAATCAATATGTGCATGCATTTTAGACATTTCGATGACCAATTCATCTTCCAATCCACTGGTCGCATTCTCTTCTAAATCACCCAGTTGACCATATTCATCTTTCAAGGATGCATATTTTTGTTTTTTTACTTCATATACATTTTCTAATTTTCCTATTGAAACTTTTAGATCCACAATCGAATTTGTATAGTCATCATCCGCTTGCTTATATTTGTTTTCTTTTTGAATAAGTGCATCAAGATTGGCCTTCGCTTCGGTCAATTTTTTTGTAATCGTTGTCATTTCTTGTTTCAAGGTAACCGGTGAACTTTGATTCTTGCCACGTCCACCAGTCATGGATCCACCTGGATGCACAATTTCACCATCTAAAGTAACGATCTTCACCCGATGATTCAATCGTTTCGCACATTCATTCGCATGCTCCAATGTATCCATGACAATGACATGACCCAATAAGGAATCACGAACCATTTCATAGCGTGGATCACATTGGACACAGCCATTCGCAAAATCAATAAAACCTTCACAAGAAGTAGCAATAAATTGTTGTTGCTGATTCAATGGACGAGGTCTACATACTGTCATGGGTAAGAATGTAGCTCTTCCGGAACGATTTCGTTTTAAGAAACCAATGGCTGCACGAGCACTCACCTCATTATCGGTAACGATTTGATACTGTGTACCACCTAAGGCTGCTTGAATGGCTTGTCCCATTTGATCTTTCGCAACCAATAACTCCGATATGACCCCTTCAATACCCGACAAAGATGATTTTGTAGCAACGATGGCTCGAACACCTGCTTGATGTTGATACGGTTGTGCTAACATATTGCTTACGATTTGTTGGCGATTGTCCAATTGTTGATACATACGATTGGCTTGTTCTCTTTGCGAAGTACAACGATACAAATCTTGTCTTGTTTGTTCCTGCTTTTTGAGCAACAAATCATATTGTGTTTGCATTGCTTCCAAACGAGACTTTCGATCTTCATATTCATAACGGGCTTCCGCTAAAATTTGCTCCAATTGGTGTTTTCGTTCTTCTTGATCGGCTTGCGATAACGCATACTTTCTTTTTTCATCCAATTCGATCTTACGTTTTTCTAACTGGACAGATTGATTCATTGCTTGGGTATATTCCCCTTGCAAGGTATGGATCGTCGCATCCAATTGATACATTTGTTTCCGAGCCGCTTCAATTTCTGTATCCAAATTTGTTAATTGGGTATCATAAGAAATCAGATCGGATCGTTTCATATCAATTTGTGTTTTTAGTTCCTGCAGTTGTTCATGGTAAGAACCAATTTCATGCACCAACACATTGATTTCAATCTTTGATAAGGAATCCCGATATGATAGATATTTCTGTGCCTTATCTGCTTGTCGTTTTAACGGTACCAACTGATGCTCAATCTCATCCATGATATCTTGGACACGATCTAGATTATCTTTGGTTTTTTCAAGCTTTCGTAAAGAAACTTGTTTTCTTTTCTTATATTTGGCTACTCCTGCCGCTTCTTCAAATAAAGAACGACGATCCTCGGGTTTCGCATCCGCAAAAGCGGAAATATTACCTTGCGTAATAATGCTCAAAGAATCGCGTCCCAATCCGGTATCCATCACCAGATCATTGATATCTTTCAATCGACAAGGAGTTTTATTGATGAAATAACTGGCTTCATTATTGGCTCTTTCTAATTGTCGAGTGATTTCAATTTCATCAAAATCAGAATCAAAAATATGTTGTGTATTATCAAAAACCAAAGAAACTTTGGCTAAATTGACCGGTTTGCGATATTCACTACCAGAAAAAATAATATCCGACATACTACTGCCGGAACGAAGTGATTTGATGCTTTGCTCACCCAAGACCCAACGGATAGCATCGTTGATATTGCTTTTACCACAACCATTTGGTCCGACGATCCCGGTAATGTCATGATCAAATTGAATGATGGTTTTATCCGCAAAGCTCTTAAATCCTTGTAGTTCAATTCGTTTTAAAAACATGGGCATACACTCCAAACGATATCATTATACACTATCTCCCGTTTGTTAGCTACAGAATCACTAATGCGTTATTATCTAGTTTTCAATACTAGATATATTGACTTTTATTTCTAGATAATTTAAAATACGCTTGAAGGTGATAATATGCAACAAAAAAGTAATGATATGGCGCATCCATTTAAACTAACTTTTGGTGAAGAAACGGCCAATGCCATCAGTCATGGTGTCATGTGGATCTTATTATTAGGGGCTTTACCTTATTATGCCATTCGATCTTATACAATTGGTGGTCCAAAATATGCACTCGGTACGAGTATTTTCATTATTTGTTTATTTCTCATGTTTTTAGGGTCTAGTCTCTATCATATTGCTCCCTATGATACAACCTATAAATATGTATTTCGTAAATTAGATCACATCATGATCTTGTTAGCCATAGCTGGAACGTATACGCCAGTTTGTATGGTATTGCTTGATAATACAATTGGTTATGTCCTATTGATCATTGAATGGGTCATGGCATTAGCTGGCATTTTATTAAAGGCCATCTCAAATAAAGCACATATGAAATTATCCATGACAATCTATATGGTCATGGGATGGCTAGCAGTGATCATGTTACCAACTCTTTTACAAAAAGCATCTCTTGCTTTTTTTGGTATGATCTTATTAGGTGGTGTCATGTACTCCATTGGTGCTATATTCTATAGTCATCCAGAAAAGAAATATTTTCATTTCATTTGGCATTTATTCATTGTGTTTGCTTCCATTTGTCACATGATTGCCATTTTGTATCTTATGATTTAGAAGACTGCGGTCTTCTTTTTTTTTGTGCCAATGAAAAAACCAGGTTTCCCTGGTTAGATTATACGAACAATATCATTGTATGTCGCAAACACAAAAAGCATCATCAACAACGCAAAACTGACCATAATGATTTTTTCAACCACTTGTTGATTGACCTTGCGACGAAAGATAGCTTCGATCAATGTAATCAATACACGTCCGCCATCTAAAGCTGGAATCGGAATCGCATTAAAAATACCAATATTCAATGAAATCATGGCGAATAAAGACAAATAAGCCAATACGCCCATTTGTGTTGTTCGACTCGTTACACTAAATATACCGACCGGACCGGAAAGGTTTTCATAACCTTGGCCATGAATCAACATATTCAAAGACTGAAAAATGGCTGTACTCGATTCCGCAAAATCTTGAGTACCTACGCCAAATGCTTCATACCATTGTATATTTTTAGCATAAGCAATGGCCTGATAACCAATGGTGTAGATTGAATTTTCTTTATCATATTGTGGTTTAATTTGTGTTTCAAACGTGGATTGATCACGTCGAACTGTCAATATAATCGTATCATGATGATACTGCATCCATTCTAACAAATCATATTGCGTTTCTGGTTTAATGGATTCGGTGCCACTGGTTGCTTTTAGAATACGATCATCTTTTTGAAGGCCAGCTTGTTGGGCGGGTGAATTCTCTTGTATTTTATAAACAACCGGTTTTGCCGGTTCAACCACATACCCACGAGCCATGGCAACTCCCACAAAAATGACCCAAGCTAAAACCAGGTTCATAAATATACCGGCCAACATAATACAAATTTGTTGGGGCCAAGGTTTATGGTTTAGACGGCGATCGTCTGGTACATTTTTTAACCAGTCATCTTCTTGTTCATCTTGTGATCCATCTTCTTCTCCAGCCATCATGACATACCCACCAAAAGGGATAGCTCGAATGGAGAAAGTTGTTTCTTTACCTTTCTTCTGATAGAGTGCAGGACCCATACCAATAGAGAATTCATGACAATACACACCATAATGTCTTGCCACCATGAAATGTCCCCATTCATGAATGATCACGATCACACTCAGCATGAAGATAAAAGCAATAATACCAATAATCAGTTGCACAGGATTCCTCCTTTACATGAATATGGTTATTAGGATACCACAAAATAATATATTCATCAAAAGAGAATCAATTCGATCTAAAATACCACCATGACCTGGCAATAAATTCGAGAAATCTTTGACTTTATAATATCGCTTAATGGCCGAGAAAGATAAATCTCCAATTTCCGCTACCAATGGACAACAGATACAAAGAATCACGTTCATCAATGTATTCACTTCCGATAAATACAAGAAAGAAACAACTAAGCTTAAAACTGCACCAAATACGATGCCACCCGCAAATCCTTCCCAACTTTTCTTAGGTGACAAGCGTGGATTCATTTTATGCTTACCATAGCGACGTCCCACAAACCAAGCACCCGTATCCGAGCCATAGGTTGCGAATACGATCGTCAACATATAAAAATGATTGCTTTCCAAGAATCCCATCGTGCGATAAATCAGTGATAAAATCACAAAATAACTAATGCAGTAGAAACCATCGGAAATTTCGAAGTCCTCGACAAAAATCGTCAGTGTCCAGAAGATAATGGTTGCCAGAGCATAGACAATAAATACATATTGTTGGGGCACATATCGAGCTAAAATAACCGATGCCATCATTGCTGGAACGATAATAATAGGCCATTTTGGAAAGCGTGGCGTAACATGGGCCCATTCATAGGCACTTGTTGCGACGATGAATAAAGATAAAATTTCTAGAGGAATGCCACCCATTGCTAAGGGGAAAGCAACAATTAAGATAATAACGATAGCTGTAATAACTCTATTTTTCATCTTCTAATCCTCCAAAACGACGATGTCGTGATTGAAATTCTTTGATGCAGTCCGCCAAGGCTTGAGAATCAAAATCAGGCCATGCGATTGGTGTAAAAATAAACTCTGCATACGCAATTTGCCACAATAAGAAATTTGATAAACGCAACTCACCACTCGTACGTATCAATAAGTCCACATCTTCAGGAACCATCAAATAATTCGATACACCTGCTTCGTCGATGTCATTGGATCGTTTCCCATCGGCAACATCTTGTGCATATTGTTGCATCGCTAAGACCAATTCCCGACGTGAACCATAGTTGATCGCAATGTCCAAATTTAATCCTGTATTATTTGCTGTTTGATCGACTGCTTTACGAATCACAGATTGCGTGCTTTTTGGAAATCGTTCCAATTCCCCGGCAAACGTAACTCGAATATTGTTTTCCATCAATTCTTTGATATAGCGATTAAAAAAGATACCTGGCAACTTACACAAATAACTTACTTCTTGTTCTGGTCGTTTCCAGTTTTCTGTTGAAAACGCATATAAAATCAATTTTTTGATTCCCATTTGATTGGCAGCTAACGCAACAACTCGTATGGCTTCCGCCCCTTGTTTGTGACCAGCTGTCCGGGGTAATCCACGTGCTTTGGCCCAGCGTCCATTACCATCCATGATAATGGCAACCGTTTGGGGAATGTTTGTTTCCATAATACTTATCCTTTCTGAAAAAGACCCAATGATGAATTGGGTCTATACATTTAAAATATCTGCTTTTTTCTTTTCAACAACCGATTCAATATTTTTAATATATGTATCTGTCAGTTTTTGTGAATCTTCCAAAGCACTCTTCTCTTCGTCTTCACGTAATTCTTTATCCTTTTTGATTGCATCATTTGCTTCACGACGAATATTACGAATGGCTACTTTTGCTTCTTCGCCATATTTTTGTGCCTTTTTAGCCAATTCCTGTCGACGTTCACCTGTCAATTGGGGAACTTGAATACGCACACAATCAGCTTCTCCTTGTGGGTTTAAGCCTAAATTGGCAGCTTGCACGGCATGAACGATGGCTTTTACCAATGTTCGATCATAAGGTTTAACGACCAATTGTGTACCCTCAACAACACTAATTCGAGCCATTTGATTGACTGGTGTAGGGCTTCCATAATAATCTACTTCGACGCGATCCAAAAGAGCCGCATTGGCACGTCCTGTACGTAATGTACGTAAATTTTCTTCTAAATTTTCAATAGCCGCCATCATTTTCATTTCGGCATTATCTAAAATATCAGTCATTTATATTTTTCTCCTCTATTTCTTTTTTGTGATCACAGTACCATCGACCGTTTGTTGGATGGCCTTTAAAATATTGCCACGCTCATTCATGTTGAATACGATCAAATCAATGTCATTATCCATACACATACTGATTGCGGTTGAATCCATAACTTGTAATCCTTTATTCAAAACATCCATATAATATAAAGATTTAAATTTTTTGGCATTTGGATTTTTCTTAGGATCACTGTCATAGACACCATCCACGCCATTCTTTGCCATTAAGATCACATCAGCTCCAATTTCGGACGCTCGTAAAGCAGCTGTCGTATCTGTTGAAAAATATGGAGAACCGGTTCCAGCTCCAAAAATTACAACACGACCTTTTTCTAGATGACGAATAGCCCGACGTAAAATGAATGGTTCGGCCACTTCTTGCATATGAACGGCTGTTTGTACACGTGTATCAACACCGGCATTCTCCAAAGCATTTTGTACGGCCAATGCATTGATGACCGTTCCTAACATGCCCATGTAATCGCCTTGTGCACGATTCATTCCCATTTCGGCTAGCATCTTTCCGCGAATGAAATTACCACCACCAACAACAATGGCTAATTCCACTCCTTTTTGTTGAATTTCTTTCAATTCTTTGGCCAATCCAGCCAACACTTCTGGATCAAAAGCCTGTCCATTTCCAGACAAAGCTTCACCACTTAATTTCAATAAAACCCGTTTATACATACGTTTTTACTCCTTTAAGTCTCTTCTACAAATTATACACTAAGAACAAACAATTAAAAAGAGCTATGAATACACATAGCTCCGAATAAAAGATGCTTACTTCATTTGTGCAGCTACTTCAGCAGCAAAATCTTCTTCTTTCTTTTCAATTCCTTCTCCAACTTGATAACGAACGAAAGAAACAACTTCTGCTTTTTCTTCTTTCAAGTATTGAGAAACAGATTTTTTAGAATCCAAGAAGAACTCTTGATCCGCTAAGCATTGATCTTTAAAGTGCTTCTTTACTTTACCCTTCAAAATATTTTGTAATACTTTTTCAGGTTTATTAGCCATTTTTGGATCTTCCTTCATCATCTGCATTTGAAGTTCTTTTTCATGATTGAATGCAGTTTCTGGAATATCGGCTTCCGTTGCATAAATTGGATTCATTGAAGCCACTTGCATAGCCAAGTTCTTAGCTACTGTTTCGTCGCCACCTTTGGTAACAACTAAACTAGAAATGGTTCCACCCATATGCATGTATTTTCCAAATGTTTCATCATCGGCTTTTTCTACAACAGCCACACGACGGAAAGAAATCTTTTCACCAATGGTAGCCGTAGCATTGATGACCAAATCATTGACTTTTCCTTCTGGTGTTTCAACTTCTAAAGCAGCTTCCGTATTGGCTGGTTTAGCAACTAATAAAGCTTTTTCAATAACATCTAATAAATGTAAGAATTGTTCGTTCTTAGCGACAAAGTCGGTTTCTGAATTCACTTCAAAAATGATACCTGTATTACCTTCTGTAGCGACACGAGTCAATCCTTCAGCAGCAATACGTCCAGCTTTCTTTTGTGACTTCGCAATACCTTTTTCACGAAGCCAGTCGATAGCAGCAGCAATATCACCATCAGTTTCTGTCAATGCTTTTTTACAATCCATCATTCCTGCGCCGGTTTTTTCACGCAATTCTTTAACTTGAGATGCTTTGATTGCCATATTTTATTGATCTCCTTTTCTTTGAATTATTCAGCAGATTCTGCAGATTTTTGTTCTGGTTTCGCATCTGCACGGTTTGCTTGAGAACCATTTGCGTTGTGGTTACGATTGAAACGACGATTACGACGTTCTGCATTTCTTCTACGACGTTCTTCATTTCTTTGACGACGACGACGTTCGTTTTCAGCGATTTGAGCTTCTACATTCTTGATGACATCATCCATCGTTACGTCATCTTCATCTTCACCTAAGTAAGCCAATTCAAGTAATCCGCCCTTAGCATCTACAATGGCATCTGCCATCAATGTTGTGATCAATTCGATAGAACGTTGTGAATCATCATTGGATGCGATTGGATAATCGGCATCATCTGGATCACAGTTCGTATCCAACATAGCGAATACTGGAATACCTAATTTCTTGGCTTCAGCAATGGCATTGTGTTCTTCTTTAGGGTCAACAACGAAGATTGCATCTGGCAATTTCTTCATTTCTTTAACTCCACCTAAAGAGTTTTCCAATTTTGCTTTTTCTTTATGAAGACCAGCTTGTTCTTTCTTTGTATATACTTCAATTTTACCGCTAGCTTCCATTTCTTCGATTTCAACCAAACGACGAACACGTTTTTGAATCGTACGGAAGTTTGTTAACATACCACCTAACCAACGTTTGTTGACATAGAAAGATCCAGAACGCAAAGCTTGTGCTTCAATCGTTTCAGCAGCTGTTTTCTTTGTTCCTACAAACAAAACTTTACCACCACGTTCACTGATTGCTTTTAATTCCGCATAAGCTGCTTCGATTCCTTCCAACGTTGTGTTCAAATCGATGATATATACACCATTACGACTTGTGTAGATGTATGGTTTCATCTTTGGGTTCCAACGGCGAGTCTGATGTCCAAAATGTACACCATTCTCTAACAATTTTTTCATTGATACAATTTTTTCTGACATAAATGTCCTTCCTTTCCGTTACTCCTCCACCATTTCAAACGAATGCAACACATAAAAGTGCACGGGCAAACGAATCCATGATGTGTGTATTTGCATATTCATGCTTTCTAATAGTAACACAAAGCACGATTTTAATGCAACCTATCCTTTTAATTTCCGCTATAGTCTAAAAATCGGTTGATGAATTTTTTTCAGGTCGCTCAAACGCCTTAAACATCGCATTTTGAGCGATTCACGATTTTTAGACTTTTTTATGTCCAAAAAAACGGATAATATAAAATTTTTGTATATACGTGTATAGACGCGTATACAATTTAGGAATATAATGTAAGTGTAAAAGATAGATGTTATCTTTTAAAAGAAAGAGAGATTATCCAATGGAAAAGAAAAAAGATTGGAAAATGGTTTCTACTAAAATGGATGTAAATGTATTAAATCGTTTGGACGCATATTGCAAAAAAACAGGACTCACCCGAACCAAAGCAATGGAACGTATCATTTCCTTTTACCTTGATCAATATGACAAAATAATCAATGATGCAAAAAACGGTATTTGATGTTTATTAATGAAAGAATAATTTGGTTTAATAAAATTATATAAATTGGAGACGATGGTCATGACTGCCAGAAAAAAGACATTTTCAGAAATACTTGAATCTACAGAACAAATGTCTGACCGAGAATTACAGCAACTTATAATAAAAGCAACAAAACAAAAGAAACAAACTGGAAGTTACGAAAAGCAGATGTTCCGCATCAACAATATTAATTTAGAAGATCATTTGAAGGAAGCAGGAATGGGTCATTCGTGCCCTAAATGCGGTTCTACTTTGATCGTATCAAACGGTCGAAGAGAAAACGGCGTTCAGCGTTTGATGTGTTCGGACTGCCATCATAGCTTCACGTATTTTACTGGAACTATTTTAGAAAAAACTAAATACAGCTGGAATGCATGGATCGAAATCGTCTATCTGATGCTTCATAATGCATCCGTGCAGATGATAAAAGAAAATCTTGAATCAGAATATTTGCTCTCAAGCATAACCAAACAGACCATTCTAAATTGGCAGAACAAGATTATCGAAGCCTGCAAAGAACTTGATGCACCTGTTCTTTCTGGTATCGTAGAATGCGATGAAACGGGCTTTCGTGAAGCTCAGAAGGGATCAAAAGAACTTAAAGACCCATTGCATCCGAAAGAAAAACGTGCACCACGAGTGCGAAAAGAAACCAGTCGGCTAGGATCTTTAGGCCCTGAATGGAACAATGTATTATGTGCTGTTGATCATAATGGACATGTAATTGCAAAACATATTGGCGTAGGTGCTGCAAAAGCTATTGATTTTGATACGCATATTGCTCCGCATCTTTCCGGCGTTTCATATCTTTGCTCTGATGCTAATGGAATTTATGACAAATGGTGCAAAAAGAATAATATTCTTCATTATGTCAGACCATCCTATTACCCTGCTAGACTTGCGGAATGTAAAGGAAATAAAGACATGATTGAAAAATATTACAACGATCAGATGCTGGATTATATTTTGGAATACGGATCTTTTACCATGGGGTATAAACAGTTCTGTCAGATCAAGAAAGAGAACGAATTATCTTTGGCTCATGTGAATGAATTTCATTCGATGCTCAAAAACGATATTCGGACGGGAAAAAGAAATGTCTCTTCAAAAAACCTGGACGGATGGATCGCATGGGAATGTATGCGGGTCAATTGGAGAGCTGATCATGAAACTTTACCTTCTACAAGAAAAGATGCCGAAAAGATCTTTACTATGATCTTGCAAACGAAAAGGAATATTCTAATAAAAGATATACGAAAACGAAAAGCGGATTTTTCTCATCTTTCGGCACAGTATGTTTCTAATCTGGAAAAAAAGACAGAACAGGCCAGAAAGAAGAAACAAAATTATAAATATTATCTTACTTCGGAAGCTTTTAATGAGAATTTCAACACAAGAGAATTTTTACAAAAACTTCCTGTCAGTCAACTAAAGCTATTGGCTCGAAAATGCGGGATGAAAAAATTCTATGGTGCAAAAAAAGGAAAGACCTGGCAGCTTATGAAAAAGATAGAAAAACAGCCAGATCTCAAAGATGCCATTGATTCATTGATTGCAGATTGGGGAATGACGAAAGATGAAGATTCGCAATAAGGACATACAAAAAAGGATCTACTGAATTGGCCAGTAGGTCCTTTCGATTGTTTTACATTTTGCATACGCTTCTTCCATCAATTCGATCAAAGCATGTTCTTTTTGTTTGTCGTAAGGGTATTTCATGATGTAATGATATAGACCATACAGCAAACCTGCTTCTTCATATACGGTGTTTTTAAACGTATCATTCAATCCTGGATTCTCTTCTATGGCATTTTCAAAGCGTGTGAAATCTTCCAGTTTTGATTCATATTGTGCTTGTTCCTTCTCATCAAAATGATCTTCTTTGATGCATGTCAGCATAAATTGGAACAAATCTGTACGGATACGATACCATTCATTTGCAATGATGTTTGTCTTTACATATTTTTTTAGTGAGATGCTATTTTGAGTGTTCATGATATATGAATTGTATCACACACAAAAAAAGCAAATAAAAAATAATTATTTTTTTATACATCTAAATGTAATCTTCATTTTTGATATATAAACTTAAAAATGGAGATACCAGTCCGGACTATATCATCTGCTTTCAATTTCCTGATTGGTATCTCTTTGTTTACAGATCAAATCTTCTTTCAAGTTCTTGTTCCAATGTTCCATTCTGTACTGCTGGCAGCGTATCAAATTGTATTAAATGATGCTTTTTGATATTTCTGCTATCTTCATCAAAACCAAGAATATAATTTCTAGCAATCAAATAAATAATTCTAGTTGGCGCACAACCATATACTTGCTTTTCAAAAATGTGAATCAATCGATCTTGTGAATCTGGATACAATTCATTCATTTTCGGACTCTTATACAGCCGTTTGACAATTTCCGTTATATACATTCCCGATTTCATATACAGATCGGCAAAAGTAGCATTGGGATCATCAAAACATCCTGGATTTTCTTCTTCCAGCAAATCAACCATCTTTTTTACTACTTTTTTGGGCGTATAGATCTGATTCGTTTTTTGTGGTGGAATATAATCAAAGATATCCTCCGTTAATGATTCATCAAAGTAGTTGTTCAACTCCTTTTTCTTTCGTAAGAACTCTTTGATGCTATCATTAAACACGACCTCATCAAACAAATGACCATGGAAGTATTCATTCCTTTGTGTTTGTTCATTGAAGTAAACACCGCCGTCCCGTAAAAAGCGGAAATTTTCTTCTGTTATTCCTGTGACTTCTTCAAACACGTCATCTTCGGTATAATCATCAAAATTTGCCAGCGTTAACTTGTCATCCCCATAAGCCATGATGAAACTCGGTATCGTTCTAGAAAAGCCTCGTAAATGATCTCTAATCTGTGTTTCAATGCTTTCCTTTTTTTCTTCTTTTACACGCGTTTCCAACTTCCTGACGACCTTTTCAGGAATGTTATTTATAATTCTGTCTGTATCTTCCTTCACCTTTGATACAAAGGTATCGGTCGATTTTTTGATAGCCGTCTGGTAGTTTTCCTCCGCTTTCTTTGCTTCTACTTCATTGGAAGCTGAGTTTTTCTCAAAGTCATAATTTGCCTTTGCAATTTTTGTCTGATCGATAAAATCAGCTTTTGAATTTTCAAAGGTATGATCAATTTCTTTAGTTACATCTTTATGGATGATCTTTTTTGCGTGCTTTTTTATATCATACTGATCCATAACAGGCTGTATCATCTGCCTGTCGAGTTGCTGTTTGAATGAATCAACAAACTGATCAATGCTACTTACAAGAGTATCTTTATTTCCAGTTGCGACCTGATCATCAGTTTTGATCTGATCAATGTTGGAATCAGCGAAGTCTTTGACGGTCTCATAAACTTTCTCTGCCAACATGGACTTTGCTTTTCCAATCACAATTTCTTTAGGAATATCGACTTTACCTTCTTCATTGACATGAAGGTCATCATAATCATCTATTTTTTCCTTCTTTTTATGCTCTTCCTTGGCCGGCGATAACTTATCAATGATATCCTTGACCACGCCAGGAGCGCCAAAGATATTTGTGATGTTCTGAAACAAGTAATTGCTCATGAATCCTTTTTGTACAACCTCTTGGCTCTTCAGTTTACGAGGAATCGATAACACCTGTTTTGGGTCCAGTTCGACCATTCGGCCTTCGCTGTCTTCACCAAGTACAGGGAAGAAATTCAGCAATCGGCGTATTTTCTTTTCCCGGTCTTTGGTCGTTCCCCGACCTGCCATCGTGTCTCTTGAAAGATTGTTGGCAAACTCATCAAAGATAATCAGAGTACGCGCCGGATCAAAATCAAAGATATAAGCATTTTCTTTTCTGTATCTTTGACCGTTCTTGTTCAAAGTGCATGGGTTCTGGGCACGGAATGCTGCCTGCATATATGAAGACGCACTCTTAAGGTTGCATAGCATCATTACGCCACTCCATTCCGGAATTGTAACTCCGACAGTCAATTGACCAACGCTTAATGTGATCGTCTTATCATGTTCCTGGATAGCTTTCTTTACACGGTCAAATGATTTTTCATTTTCCCGTTCATCATCCAGTGAACCATCACCAGCAGCGATAACAATCTCATACTGACTGAATACAGGATCTTTCTTCAATAGACGGGCAAGTGCCTTCACACTGTCAACGCGGTTCAGTATCCACAATGTATGAGCAAGATTGTTACGCAGCTCTTCTGTAGAATATGGATACTTTTCCTGTGTATATAAAGCTTTGATAAATTTCATCACTTCATCTTCCATGACGAATTTCCCACTATCATTGGTGCGGAAAAATTCATTCAGATCAAATGAATGATTGACCGTGTACTGCTTAGTTATATCGATCTGAGCACCCATTTTCTCGTAGATCATATTAGACAGTTCATAGGTAAACATATTCAATTTTGGCAGAGCTTCATACGGATTTGATTCCTCTTTGGCCCATTGGGTTTTTGCCTCTTGCTCGTCTGCATATGACCAGTTGTATATTTCGTGATCATTGAACTGATCTGAAGCAAGCTGTTTGAATGGTGTTCCGGAAAGATACAGTGTATGATCCTTCTTGATGTATTTGAATGCACGTTCGGTCTTAAATGTATCAACGCCTTCCTGTGATTCATCAACGATCAAAAGATCGAATACCGTATCACGAATCCATCTTAATTTGTCATAATCGCCACCAAAATACATAGACCCCTTCAATCCCTGCAGGGATTCAAAAGCAATCATTCCTTTTGCTTTTCGGTCTTCTCCCATCTTCGGCAGCTGGGAACGATATTCATTGTAGGAAAACACACCAGGCGTATTCCGTAAAGCATCATTTTCTGTAACAAATGCATATTCATTCTTCCATCCAATGAACTTGTTGAAATCTTCCGCCCATGAATTTGCAATACTAGGACGGTTAGTGACGACAAGTACATTTCGGTATCTTAAACGCTGGATCAAATCATAGGCGCTCAAGGTCTTGCCAAAACGAGGTTTTGCGTTCCATAAGAATTGCCGACCGTTCTCATATTTGAAATAGCGTTCCGTCATCGTTACTGCTTCATCCTGTTCTTTGCGGAGCGTGTATTCCAGGTGTTCGTCCACAGGTCTTCGTGAAGCAAATTCCATGAAATCAGCCAACGACTTGGATCCATCAATTTTGAACCATTCTGTGCCTTTTTCCCGTTCGACATGCTTTACCTTTTCCAGAAATGCATGAAAATCATGATCTGTGAATGTTTTTCCGGAGCTATCCTTATAGATGGCATTGTCCTGCCAGGCAAGTTTCCAACGAATATTGGCCGTATGCGTCTGCTGATTGATGCGGGCTTCAACCGTCTGTTTATCCGTATATCCAATTTTCGTCCAGCCTTCATGATAAGGAATGCCAGGAGTAATGTACGCATAGATCATTGGTACGATGTGTGCAAAAGGATGAATTTCAGGTACTGTCATATCAATCCATCTCCTTTACATTTGTCTCAATAAAGTTGATTTCTTCTTCAGAAAGACCATATTTACGGTATAATTGTTGGTCGATTTCAGGAATTGATTTAGACCAGTCAATGTCTGAATTATCAGAAAAATCTTGAAGTGGTACATATAGCCATTTATCAGGTGTGTTTGCTTGTGTCCTCTTTAACACGCCAAACATTGCTCTAGCAAATTTTGTTTTGATATAGCTTACAACAGCTTTTGCTTCATCTAACGTATCTAATGTTCCAATACTTAAAAAAGTTTCTGTAGCTCCTGTTCCTGGTTCTTCAATAATTGGTGGTGCAATTGTTTCACCAAATGCTCCGCTTCCAGTTGCACCTGACATAAATACTTTATAAGAAAATAAATTACATACATCTTCAACGTACTCTTTACGAATATATCTATAAGTACGTTGGTTACTTTCTCTACCAAGAATTTTTAAATACACATAGCCATCATCTGGCTTTTCTTCATAAAATGGTTGAGGCATTTTTGAAAAAACATTCGATTTAAAATCATAATCATGCCCTTTACTTAAACTACCTTTTGCGTTTGGATAATCAATATATACTTTCTCTGTAAAATGATACGAATAACTAGATACAATGATGTCTGTCATAGCATTAAAATCTTTAGCATTTCGAACTTTATGTAAAATGGTATTCATCATAGGATACGGTGTAAAAATATCAATAGCACCAAAATTTCTATTCTTATCTCTATAAGAAACAACAATTCCACCTTTAATATCCGTGTTTGTAAATACTTTGCCACAATCTTCTTCATATTCTAGGATTTTGAAATGGGCATCATTTAACATTTTACTCTATCAGCAACCCCATATGCAGCATCCATAAATTTATTATACACAGGAGGTGCATAGGTATCATTTTCACCTATAGTTTCATCTTGGTAAGGCGGATTTCCAATTATATAGTCAAATTTCATTACTCTCTCTCCTTATTTTTCTTTAAACTGATGTATGGTATTGATCGATTGGCTCGCCAATCGTAAATTCTGCATGGAATCTCTTCATCTTTATCTGGTTGTTCTTCCATCATATCAAAGATGGTCATTTGACGATATTCATGTGCCAACGATCCAAATGGAATAGTTCCTTTTAGTCCATCCATCTGCCATATGTTCCATGCAATAATATTGGCAATCTTTAAAAGTGTTTTTTTATCAGGATCCTCTTTCCAATGATCCTGATAATATTCGACATATGTAAGTAGAATGTTGATTCTTGCAAGTAAAAGATTATCTCCTTGATATTCATACCCATAACAACTTTGTACTGCTCTTTCAGCCCATTTCAGCCATTCGTCATGATTGGGTGCATTTTCATTAACAATTCGCAATTTGCGATCCAAAAAACCAATCCGATGTAATGGAGGGACAATTAAATCTCCGGTTGATGTGTCATACCGAGATACCAAATAAGGAGCTTCTCCACAGGTAATTTCCAACCGTCTGGAATCGACATACTGTTTCCATGTCCTTTCTTCAGAAAACTGAATTGAATCTTCAACGACTGTCCATGTATGATCTTCATTTTCGATATTGAATACATCTTTTCTACCAAACCAGTCTTCATCTAAATAATTATTCATCTTGTTACAAAGCCAAGAGGGTGTAAATACTTCAGCTTTTTTCTTTGTTCTTTCTTGCTGTTCTACTCCCGCCTTCTGGATACGAGGCTTGATGATATCGCCATGCTGCAATAGTGTTGCTTTTTTTATTTGTTCCTTATCAGTAAAACCTTTGCCAAATTTTGCATAGGTATCTGTTGCCCAGATAATATTTTTCTTTGTTGATTTGTCTTTAAGCAAAAGATCCAGCAAAGAAACAATTGGTTCATATCCAATATCAATTAATTTTGTATCTATCGGTTGTTCCATTGTACCTTCCTTTAGTATCTATAAAAATGCGAAATGCATAATTTATCCGGTTCAAAATTTACTAAATTTAATTTTGTTAAATTCCGTATAGATTAATTAACATTTTCTTATCTCCATTTTACGATGTTTTCTATACTAAAACAATTTTATGCAAAATTTGATATACGATCCCGTTTTGCATTTGCATGCTTTTCTTTATCTTCACATTCGCATTCCTCCTTTTGTATCTGTATGACTGATTTATTTTTCAAGAAATCTTCAGTAAACAATGACAACAAGAAGAATGCATGCAATTGGAATCGAAATTTGATTTGGTTAATTAAAAGACCATGATCGATCATGACCATGGTCTTTTAATTTTGGTGATTTGATATTAGTTGTTTATATCAACGATATTTAAATTTTTTTCATCTAAGAACTTTTAAACTATATATATTAATTTCAAGTTAATTGTTTAAAATTAAATATAATTGAAAATTTCACTATGACCCGTTGTTTCGACTATAGCTTTGATTATATCATAATAAATTAAATTTTAATTTATATATATCAACAGGAATAAAAAACCAAATAAAAACCAATCACATTATAATGACTGGTTTATTTAATTTATTCTTAAATCTGATAGTTTAGCTCGTTTTATTAGTTTAAATATAAACTAAATTAATTTTCCGTCCATCAACCGTTGTTTAGACTATAGCGTTTAATTTCTGATAGATCTTGTATGCATGTTCATGAATTGGCAAAATAAAGACACCAACCAACTCTTCGACTTGACCGGTAAATCCTCGCTTAAAGTCATAAACACCATAGCTTGGATCATCCTTATCAAAGATACCAGAAATACCATAGAAGTCATATCGATCAATATGATGTTCGATTGCATACTGGATCATATACCACTGCAAGGCATAGGGTGCATAGAATTTACGGAAGGCATCATTGGTCGCACTATGCATATAAACCACTTCTCCATTGGATATGATAAAGAAAGTCGTTGCCATATTTAGAACCGAACCATACTGCTTCTTTAATTGATTAGCACGATCCTGCTTTTTGGCATTGATCTCTAAATTTTCAGTCAATACTTTGGCTCGTTTCACAAATTTTTTTGAATTTGGAATTTTTTCTAGCTTCGCATCCACTTCAGCTTTTTCGGCTTCCAACTGTTTTTGTTCCTGTACTAAATTGTCTTTGAAAGCATCTAGATCTAAATAAGCCAAAAGTAATTTTCCATGATTGATTTTTGTGAATTCCTTGATTTGTGAAATATAGAAATTCCGATCCCGCTCTTCAAAACCACGACGTTGTGCCGTTTCCTTCATCATATCCAAAAAAATGTCCACTTCATCCAATCCCAATTCACGAACTTGTACGCCTTCCTTTTTGGTTCGATTGATAGACCAACGGGTTTGTTGATGAAAGCTTTTCAACATCGTTTGCGCATCTCGATTTTGTAGATACAAAGAAAAGATCCAACGCATCTGTCCGGAACCATAGCCACGCGTAAAACCTTGATGGATGTAGCCTGCTTTTTTCATATTTTCAACAACATAGCTATTGTCAAATCCATCGGGTACCAAGTTACCATCGATATCTCTTTCTTTATACAAAACATTTGGATCCACTTCCAAATACAAGCCCTTCTGTTTTTTTAAGTATTTTTTGATTTCTGCCGTAAAGAAATTCAACACATCCATGCGATGATAATCCATCAAAAAGCCACGTTGTGCATAATAATAGCGATACACTTTCATAACTGGAATGGATGTCAATGGCGTGGCTAATACGATCTTGCCATTTTCCTTCACGCCAACAAGCTCGACTTTCCAGCCTTCATCTTCTTTGACATGCATTGATTCCATTGCACTCATAAAATTCCCATACGGATGTTGTTGTTGAAATTGTTGATATTCACTTTCGGTCAAATGACAAAATTCCATAATAGTCCCTCATTCCTATATTTTTTTTACATGCGCCATTGGATGCGCTTGCTGATAAGCACTTTTCATCTTCGATATAGATACATGCGTATAAATCTGTGTAGTGGATAAACTCGCATGTCCTAATAGTTCCTGTACAATTCGAATATCGGCTCCATTATCCAACAGATGCGTCGCAAAACTATGACGAAACATATGTGGATGCACTTTCATATGCATGCCAATATCATCAGCATGTTTTTGCATTAAATATTGGATGCCTCGCGATGTAAAAGCTTTTCCACGCGCATTCACAAACACATGATCATCCTTAGCAATTGTTTGCCAATATCGTAATTTATAATTTAACAAGTCTTTATCAAAGCCTTGAAAAAACGGTACGATTCGTTGTTTATCTCCTTTTCCAGTAATATGAACGATTCGTCCTTCTAAATCAATATCCGGCCAAACCAAATGGGTGAGTTCGCTCACGCGCAATCCACATGCATACAACATCGTAAACATTGTTTTATCACGCAATTGATTTAAATCACGAGAATCATAGGTTTCTAAAAAATTTTCAATTTCATTCACAAATAAAAATTCTGGAATTTTTTGCCGATTCTTTGGTGAACGAATTGATTCTAACGGTTGGGCATCGATTCCCATATATTCATTTAAATATCGATAAAAAGAACGATAGGTCGATAACTTACGTGCAATCGTTGCTGGTTTCGCATCGTGATTTTGTTGAAATTGTGCAATAAAATTCAATATGGTGATGCGATCCACATCCGCAAAGGATGTAATACTTTGACTTGTTAGATAATCACGAAACTGTTCTAGATCTTTCCGATATGCTGCTTGTGTATCTTCGGAACGCGAATGGGCATTATACACATATTTTAAAAATCGGTCGATCCATTCATTCATAGCATCGCCTCGATCTGGTGAATACGATCAATAGCCTGTTGAGCCATACGCTCTTTACGTTCTTTTTTCTTACATTTTTCCGTAAAATGCAAGATTCCAAAATTCGCATTCATCGGCTGAAAATGCTTTGGATCACAATGCGTTATATAGTAAGCTTGCGACCCCATGATACATGTATTGCCAAACAAAATAGGTTCTTGCCCCGATACCAAACGAGCCATATTGATGCCAGCAATCATACCACTTGCACAACTTTCCACATAACCTTCAACGCCCGTTAATTGGCCGGCAAAGAATAAATCATCTCGTTGTTTCGATTGATAGGTTTCTCGTAAAACTTGGGGACTCGAAATAAAACTATTTCGATGCATCACTCCATACCGAGTAATTTTTAAATGTTCCAAGCCTGGAATCAATGAAAAGACACGGCGTTGTTCTGGCCATGTTAAGTGGGTCTGAAAACCAACAATATTATACATCGTCGCGGCTACATTATCTTGTCGTAATTGCACCACCGCAACAGGATGTGCATTTTCATCTTTTTCGAGTCCCACCGGTTTCAGTGGTCCAAATAATAATGTCTTTTTGCCTCGTTTTGCCATTTCTTCGACAGGCATACAACCTTCAAAATACGTTTCTTCAAAATCGTGCAGTTGCGCACATTGCGCATGAATCAAAGCATCATAAAATACATCAAACTCATCTTGATTCATTGGACAATTGATATAGCTGGCTTCTCCACGATCATATCGCGATTTATAATACGCTTTTGAAAAATCTATGGAATCTTTTTCAATAATAGGAGCAGCCGCATCATAAAAATGAAGTGCATCTGTTTGCAGAAATGAGTGAATAGATTCTGCCAATGCATCACTTGTCAATGGACCGGTTGCGATGATCGTTGGTCCATCCGAAATTGTTGTGACTTCCTCATGCGTGATGCGAACCAAAGGTGAGTGTGTAATCGTATCGGTGATCATTTGCGAAAAACCTTGTCGATCCACAGCGAGAGCACTACCTGCAGGAACAGCATGTGTATCGGCAGCTTTCATCACTAAGGAATCTAAGATGCGTAATTCTTCTTTCAATATACCAACCGCATTTTGCATCGAATTTGAACGTAAAGAATTGGAACAAACCAATTCCGCAAATTGTGACGTATGAAAAGCAGCCGGCGATTTCACCGGCCGCATTTCAATCAAATGCACAGGAATATTTCGTTTTATCAACTGCCAAACGGCCTCACTTCCCGCCAGTCCGGCACCAATCACTGTGACTTCTTGCATATTATCCTTCTTCTTTTTCCGTTTCTTTTTTCTTTGTTTTCGGTTCTTTTTTAATATAGTGACATTTTGGATAATTCGAACAACCAATAAATGTCTTTCCATAGCGAGAGCGACGACGTACCAATTCATGACCACATTCTGGACACATTTCTCCGGTTGGTTCCGGTTTCGCTTTTTCTTTTAATGGCACAATGGTCTTACATTTTGGATAATTCGAACAAGCCCAGAACTCACCATAGCGTCCTCGTTTGATGACCATCTTGCCACCACAATTTGGACAAATCTTTTCTTCGCCTTGTGCTTCTTTTGGCACGTCCAAAGTTTCCGTGTATTTACATTTTGGAAAATTGATACACGAAATAAACTTGCCATAGCGACCATTTCGATAAACCAGTTCACCACCGCAATCTGGACATTTGCGTCCTACTCGTTCTAATTCTTTCTTTGGCATTTTTTCATAGGCTTCATCAACCAATGGTGCAAAGAAATCATAGAACTTGTGTAAATACGCGATATTGTCTTGTTGCCCTTCGGCAATTTCATCCAATGTTTTTTCCATGTTGGCCGTATATTCCACATTGATGACACTGGAGAAATATTGTTGGAGCTTAGAATCTGTTAAAACACCTTGTTCCGTTGGCTTAAAAACTTTGGTACGTGATGTTTCGGATGTTTTTTCTAAAGTAACATATCCACGCTTTTGAATCGTATCAATGATTGTCGCATAGGTACTTGGACGACCAATGGATTTTTCTTCCAAATCTTTGATTAGTTTTGCTTCGGTATAACGAGCCGGTGGTTCGGTAAAGTGTTGTTTACTTTCAATCGCTACATGCTCCAATACTTCATTTTCTTCTAATTTTGGTAGAAGCTCATTCGTCGACTTTTCATATTTACCATATACTTTCGTATAACCATCAAAAGTCATAACTTGTCCACTGGCTTTAAATTGACAGCCGTTGTTGTCAATCAATACAGTCGTTACATCAAATTTGGCATCGTGCATCAATGAAGCTAACGTACGAGCATAAATCAATGAATACAAACGATATTCATCATTATTTAAATAGCTTTTGATAGATTCTGGTGTACGCGTGATATCCGTAGGACGAATGGCTTCATGGGCATCTTGTGCATTAGCACTGTTCTTTTGATGTGCTTTTCCCATATATTCTTTTCCATATGTCTGTTCGATATAATTTTCCGCATCTTGTACAAAAAGAGGAGATAATCGTGTTGAATCCGTACGCATATAGGAAATCAATCCTTCTTGTCCAGATCCTACATCAATACCTTCATATAAACGTTGTGCCACGCTCATTGTCTTTCGAGCACCAAAATTTAATTTTGTACTAGCTTCCTGTTGCAACGTCGAAGTCGTAAATGGCAAACGCGCTTTCTTACTTTTGGAACGCTTGGTCAATTTAGACACTACATAGTCTTGATTACAACGTTCCACCACTACTTTCGCATCATCTTCTTTACTTAATTTTGCCTTTTTGCCGTCTACTTTATCCAAAACAGCTTCAAATGTCTTTTTTCCCTTGGTCACATTGGCATGAACGGTCCAATATTCTTTTGGCTTAAATGCATTGATCTCATTTTCACGTTCAACGATCAAACGCAAAGCAACCGATTGGACACGTCCAGCGGATTTCGATTGAATTTTATTTCGTAATAATTTGCTCAATTTAAAACCAATGATACGATCCAACATACGTCGTGTTTCTTGTGAACGAACCAGATCCATATCAATATGGGTTGGATGTTCCAAAGCCTCTAAAACAGCAGGCTTGGTAATTTCATGAAAGACAATCCGATTGGTCGTATTCACATCGAGATCCAAGACTCGAGCCAAGTGCCATGCGATCGCTTCCCCTTCGCGATCGGGGTCGCTTGCCAAATAAACGTCTTGGGCGTTTTTCACATCGGCTTTTAATTCTTTCACAACATCTTTTTTATCTTTACTAATCGTATAGGTTGGTTCAAAATCATGATCGACATCAATGCCCAATCCTTCTTTTCCACGTGTGGCTAAATCACACACATGTCCTTTGCTGGAAACAACTTTATAATCGCTTCCTAAATATTTTTCAATCGTCTTCGATTTTGAAGGCGACTCAACGATCACTAAATGTTTTTTCATGGTCCTTCCCCCCAATTCAAGTTACATAAAACAATAAAATCACTTTTTTGTCAATCACAATATCGAATCTAAGTCCGATGCATTTGAAATCATATAGGCCCCCGATTCGATCAAATGATTACATCCTGGATAGGCTTCATTCTCAAAAGCCGTTGGTAAACAATATACCGGAACGCCCAAGGTATTGCATTCATTCACAGTGAGCATCGTACCGCTTTTATACGTTGCTTCAATGACGATCAAAGCATCAATACTAGCAGCAATCAAACGATTTCGCCATGGAAAATGAGAACGATACGGAGGTGTATACAACGGATATTCGCTCATGATCAATTGATTCAATGACATAGAAGAATATAGATTCATGTTTTCTTTTGGATAGATACGATCAATGCCACAACCAATAAAACCAATTGTTTGTTTCGCAAAACGATGAGCTTGGCCATCAATTCCTTTGGCTAAACCGCTCACGATACAGTAGCGATTGCGTAGATGCTTCACAACTGTTTCCGTATTGATCAATGCCTGCTTAGAACATTGACGAGCACCTACGATTCCAATGGTTGGTTGATCCAACAACTCTAATTTTCCTTTATAAAATAAGATCCAAGGCGGATAACGTAAGCGACGAAAACAAAGTGGATAGTTGTCATCCACAATGGTGACATACTTTGTGGTGCAAATAACCGGTTGATATGGTTGTTTATTTTTGATGGCCTGGCCAATGGCACTCCATTGACCATCGTATTGAATCGCATACGATAAGATAGCTTGTGATAATGGATGATTCATATATTCGTATACGAAAAAAAGACGCTAGGCGTCTAAAATAATTTGATTTCCAGTGCTTCTTTCACCGGTCCATAACTTTTTCGATGACAAGGTAAAACTCCATATTGTTTCAGTGCTGCTTTATGAGCTTTGGTTGGATATCCTTTATGTTTCGCAAACCCATATTGTGGATACAGAACAGCCAGATGTTGCATATAATGATCTCTAGAAACTTTTGCGAGAATACTTGCCGCTGCAATAGAGATGGATTTATGATCACCTTTAATGATGGCAGATACATCCTTATCAACACCTGGTAATTTCATCGCATCCGTTAAAACAAAGGATACTGGTGCAGCCATCGCAATTTCAATCATAGCATCTTGGGTTGCTTTATAGATATTTTTCTTATCAATCGTTGGCTCATCCACAAAACATATTTCATACCAAAGTGCATCTTTTTTAATGATAGAAAACAATGCTTCTCGTTTTTTTTCAGTCAATTTCTTGGAATCATCCAATTCTTTATTTTCATATCCATAAGGAAACACGACACCACTCACAACCAAAGGGCCGGCCATAGGCCCTCGTCCGGCCTCATCAATGCCGACTAGGATTTGATCATGATCCCTTTCTAATGGATGCTCAATCATTGGGAAACTCCCAAGTAATACGTCCACATTTGGCATCGCGGATATCTTTCACAAAACTTTTCATCAAGCGGTCTTCATCCACTTCATTTCCTTGTAACATACCGCGTTTACGACCTATGGTTAACAGCGTTTCATAGGGTGTAGATTGAATTTCAATTTGATAATAATTTGTGAGTGCTTCTGGACAATTTTTCATCATCCAATCACAAGCATATAGCGCAATATCTTCGATTGATACTACTTCATCACGTACAGCTCCTAATAAGGCTAATTTTAAACCAATTTCTTCATCGTCAAATTTTGGCCATAATACACCTGGTGTATCCAACAATTCAATATCCGCATTAAAACGGATCCATTGTAACGATTTGGTGACACCCGGACGATTGGCTGTCTGTGCTGCTTTTTTATGTGCTACCGTATTAATAAAGGTACTCTTTCCCACATTTGGAATACCACAAACCATAGCACGCAAGGGACGTGGTCGAATGCCTCTTCGTTTTTGTTTTTCAATCAAAGGTTGACAAAGTATCTTTCCGGCATGAGAAATTTGTGCCTTAAAATTTTGATGCAACAAATCCAATGCCAATACTTGCACTCGATTATTTTCCAGTTGATGGACCCATTGTTTGGTCATTTCTGGATTGGCTTTATCAATTTTAGATAAAACAATCAAATGAGGTTTGTTTTTGATCATTTGTTCCAACATGGGATTTTTGGAAGAAATGGGAATTCGCGCATCACGAATTTCAATCACAAAATCGACTAATTTCAAATATTGTTCCATTTCTCGTTTTGCTTTGGTCATATGACCTGGAAACCATTGAATCTTTGCCATTATTTACCTCCAAAGACACTTAATGGCCAGATCACAAAAATGCCATCACCAAAAATTTGTGATTTCGTAATTGGACCTACATCTTTATATCGAGAATCTTTAGAATATGGACGATTGTCCCCCATCACAAAATATTGATTCTTGCCTAATTTCACAGCTGAAAAGTCCATATTAAAGTAGCCATATTCATCAATCATTTTTTGACGATAGGAAGAAGAGATATAACTGGATTCATCCAGTGCTTTGCCATTGATATAGATGATTTCATTTTTGCATTCAATGGTTTCTCCCGGTAAACCAATAATTCGTTTGACCCATTTTTCATTTTGTTGGGTATCCTCATTATACATATTCACAACGACAATATCACCTCGAGCTGGTTCTTTGAAAGCAAGATTGATAATGTTTGTGAATCCGTATTCACCATTTTGTAGGGTTGGAACCATACTACGTCCAGAAACAGTGACTGGATAGGCGATAAAATGCATGAATAAAAGGATAACGAGTGCACTGATTGCAAATACTTTGATAAAGTCAAGAATGTCTTCACCGAGCGTTCTCTCGTCATCTCGATCATATTCGATCTTCTTTTTCTTTTTGATCTTTCTCACTTGGAAAGCCTCCTATTTTCTTAATAAAAAAGCCGTCGAAACGGCTTCAGTTTATCGAATTTCTTTTAAACGAGCAGATTTTCCAGAACGTCCTCTTAAATAACCTAGCTTATTACGACGAACTTTACCATTTCGTACGACTTCGATCTTTGCGATAATTGGTGAATGCAATGGGAATTTACGTTCTACACCAATTCCACTTGAAATCTTACGTACTGTGAAAGTTTCGGAGATTCCTCCACCACTACGTTCGATGACTACACCTTCGAATACCTGGATACGAGATTTGCCACCTTCTTCGATCTTAACGTGTACACGTACTGTACTTCCTGAACGGAAGGCAGGAATGTCACTCTTTAATTGTGATTTTGTGATTTCATTCACTAAATTTAAATTCATTTCTATGTCCTCCTATTTCGTTTCGATGATCTTGTTCATTCACAAAACTGCCAGCGGAACACATCGGCATAAATGCGTAAATATATTATCTTATTTTTTCTGACTTTGCAAGATAGAATCGACAATTTCTTGATCAGATACACTTAAATTTTGATTTTTTAGTAAGTCCGGACGATGCAAAGCCGTATTTTTTAAGGCTTGTTCATGACGCCATCTGGCAATATTAGCATGATGTCCACTTAATAATACATCCGGTACTTTCTTGCCATCATATATTTCCGGACGTGTATATTGAGGATATTCTAATAAACCATGACTAAAGGAATCATCACTACTTGAATCTTTCTTGATCACACCATCAACCATTCGTACGATTGCATCACACATCACCTGACATGCAGGTTCTCCACCAGTCAATACAAAATCGCCCAGTGATATTTGGATATCAACATATTCACGAATTCTTTCATCAAATCCTTCGTAATGACCACAAATAAAAATCAGATGGGATTTCTTTGACAAATCAATAGCCATGGATTGATTGAATGTCTTGCCTTGCGGACTCAATAAAATAACTGTACTTTCTGGTGTACGAATGGATGCCAATGCATCAAGGATGGGTTGACACATTAAAACCATACCAGCTCCACCACCATATGGGGTATCGTCTACATGGCCATGCTTTTCATGCGTAAAAGTACGAAAATCAATGGTTTCAAATGAAAACAATCCTTTATCATAAGCTCTTTTAATAATGCTGGTAGATAAGAAAGCATCAAAATAAGATGGAAAGAGCGTTAAGACAGATATCTTCATCGTAAACCTGCCATTTCTTTGATGATGATCTTTTTTTCATTGACATCAACGGATTGAATAAATGTTGGTACATAGGCACACAAGAAATTCTTTTCCTTGGTTCCAATACGTAACACAAGATTGGCACCGGTTTCTAAGATTTCTAAAACTTTGCCCAATGCTTCACCATCCGTATTGTAAACATCACAGTCCATCAACTCATAAAAATAATAGTGACCTTCAGGTAGTGGCGGTAACTCAGAAATGGGAATAAAAAGATCTTTAGTTTTTAATGCTTCGGCTTGTTCAATGGTAGTGATACCTTCAAACTTGGCATAACCAAATCCCTTTTGCATACGAAATGATTGAACGGTCATCTTCGTATTATCCGCTAAATACAATTCACGACCGATTTGAAACCGATCATCTACATCATCGGTAATCAAATAAAGTTTGCATTCCCCTTTTAGACCATGTGTATTGATAATTTTAGCAACCTTTACCATAAATGCCTCCTAAAAAAACAAGGATGTGAAAAGTCACATCCTAGTATGCTTCGAATTTCACAGAAATTCTTTTATGTTCATCCCGTGCAGCAATCGACATCATTTGACGAAGACTCGCTGCCATAGAGCCATGACGGCCAATCAAACGAGCAACATCTTCATTATTTGCATACACATACAATAAGATCTCATTCTCATTGGTTGAAGTCATCGTTTTTACCGATAAACTATTTTTATCTTCTACCAATGGTGCACACAAATCATAAAGCGTCTTTTCTAGATTGACCATAGTTATTTAGCCAATTTAGACTCATGGAATTTCTTCATAAGTCCTTGTTTTGATAAGATGGAACGAACTGTATCGGATGGTTGTGCACCATTTTGTAACCACTTCATTACTTTTTCTTCATCTAAAGTAACTTGTGCTTCTGCATTTAATGGATTGTAAGTACCCAATTGTTCGATAATACGTCCATCACGAGGACTACGAGAATCTGCTGCTACGATACGGTAGAAAGGATGACCCTTTTTACCCATTCTTTTTAAACGTAATTTAACCATAAGAATTACCTTCCTTTTCTTGATTGCTTATCCACTATACCAAACTCATAAAATGGTGTCAAGTATTTTTACTTGACACCATTCTTTTTATCTTTTTTTCTTTTTTCTTTTCTTTTTCATTTTTTTACTGCCTGCATGTTTGGATCCACCAGGCAATCCACCACCGCGCTGCATATTTTGTAAAGCAGACATATTTGGCATACGACCGCTCGACATCATTCGTGTCATCGATTGCATTTGTTCGAGTTGTTTGATCAACTTGTTGACATCTGCCACTTTGACACCAGAACCTTTCGCAATTCGATTTTTACGACTGGCCTTTAACACTTCTGGATGATCTCTTTCATATGGCGTCATCGATTGGATAATGGCTTCGGACCGTTTCATTTCATTATCCACTACATCTGTATCCATATTTCGAGCCAATTTATTCAATCCCGGAACCATCTTCATCATATTTTGGATGGAACCCATTTTCTTAACTTGTCCAAATTGATCAAGCATATCGTTAAAGGTGAAAATTCCTTCTTGCATACGTCTGGCTGTTTTTTCTTGCACATCCATATCCAAGCGTTCTTGTGCTTGTTCCACCAATGTCATCACATCGCCCATGCCTAAGATACGATCAGCCATACGATCTGGATGGAAAGCTTCTAGATCATCCACTTTTTCACCATTGGATACAAACAATACAGGAACTTGAGTAATGCTGCGAACTGACAATAAACCACCACCACGAGCATCACCATCTAGTTTTGTTACAACCAATCCTGTAATCGCTAACTGTTCATTGAAATCCTTAGCAACCGTTACAATGTCTTGACCTGTCATCGCATCAACTGTCAATAAGATTTCATCCGGTTGAACAAAGGATTTCATATCCGACAATTCTTGCATTAATGCTTCATCAATATGAAGACGTCCAGCCGTATCAAAAATGACTAAATCTTTTTGGCGGTCTTTCGCATAATCTAAGGCTTTTCGAGCTGTTTCTACTGCATTGACTTCAGGCCCTAAAGAAAAGACTTCAACATTGATTTCTTTACCTAAAGTCTGTAACTGTTCAATAGCTGCTGGACGAACCACATCACAAGCAACCAACAGAACTCGTTTTTTCAGCTTTTCGTTGCAATATTTCGCAATCTTTGCAGATGCCGTTGTTTTACCTGTACCTTGCAGACCAACCATCATGATGGTTGTCATGCCTTGTTTCTTGAAATGAATCTGTGCATCTTCTTCACCCAATAAAGTCTGAATCTCATCATGAACGATCTTAACGACCATTTGTGAAGGATTTAATGATTCCATGACTTCTTGGCCTAATGCTTTTTCTTTGACATCGGCGACAAATTTTTTTACGACATCATAATTCACATCCGCTTCCAGAAGGCTCATGCGCACTTCTTTGAGCATGTCATTCATATTTTTTTCTGTCAGTTTACCCTGTCCAGATATATTTCGTATCGCCTTGGATAGACGATCACTTAACGATTCAAATGCCATGTTGTTTTCTCCTCAATTATTCCTTGTCTATTCTATCATACTCCATACTAATGACCAAAATCTTCCTGTGTACGAGCGGAATATCCCAATCGCCATAAAACATATTTACGCCAAATCAAATACGCCATATGATAAATTGGATGGATTTGTTCCCAATCAATGGTTGCGGGCATATATTTGGCATGATTTTTTTGTCTAAGCATGGTATATAAAATCATCATATCCGCATTAAAATATTGCTGATCAAAATGAAACGTTTCTTTGGGATAGGCTTTCTTTAAATACATATCTTGGTATTCAACGGAATCTCGCATTTGATAGACCATTTCTATATTCATGTGATTTGTCAATGAACCTGCATGTTGCATATAGTGATAATAACGTTTAGACACATTTCCAATTCTTTTCGCCTTGATCATAGTTTTAAAAATAGTATAAGCATCTTCAAACCGTTTTGTATTGACTGGAAATTCTATCTCATCAAATAATTCTTTCTTATATAACTTGGCCCATGGATAATTATTTATTCCGGTACCACGAGCTAAAGAATCCAATGCTTCGATTGATGTCATCGTTCCGGTTTTACATCCTTTGCGATAGAAACGTCCAAATGGATAATCAATCACATAACCACATGTCACTAAATCGCAATCATTCGCTTCCATGTAATGTACCATAACTTCGATAGCTTTTTTATCGAGATAATCATCACTATCCATAAACATTACGTATTTTCCTTTGGCCATCTGCAGGCCACGATTGCGCGCCATAGATACACCCGCATTTGAATAGGAAAATAGATGGACATTGTGATATTTCTGCACATATTCTTTCGCAATATCACAAGAATGATCTTCTGATCCATCATCGATCAATACAATTTCAATATCTTCATAGGTTTGATTGACAAGAGACTTTAAACATTTACCTATATATGTTTCTACATTGTATATAGGTACAATAATACTGACTAAAGACATCCGGCCCTCCTTTATGAATGACTGCGATTATCTTGGATATCTTCCAATAGTTCATAAAAGATATCGAGATCTTCTGTATCGGGATTATCATTGGCATAATCCATAAAATTAGCTAAAAAATCAGTAGCTTCGGTTTCTTTATGCAACAAGCCCATAGACACAAAAGCCATATAGGCAACAAGACCATTCGGCATGGCCGCTTGATAATGCTGAAAAACTTGTTCAAATTTGCATAAATAAAATTCAAAAACGACTCGTAGTTTATAATAATCATCAAAACTATCGGGATCAATCGATCGTAAATAGTTAAATCCGTCTTCATAGTTATGAGTACATAAATAATAACGCATGACTAAGCTGTAATATTCTTGTTCTTGTTGAATATCGTGAAAGAAAGGTTTTCGCTCAATAAACCATTCAGAAAATTCTTTATCTTGCATAGCTTGCGCAAAATGGAACATATACAAAAAGATATCGATATTTTTCTGTGCATCATCCAGATGCATCAGAATATATTTTTTATATGTTCGATTCTTACTTCTCTGGTAGGCAGATAAATGATACTGAATAGACTGTAGTAACGATATTGAATTATCATCTGGCATATGAATGATACGCTCATATAAGGAAAATGCTTTTTCATCTTGTTGGTTACGTACATATAAATCAGCTAATTCATCTAGATGTGCAAGATTGGGTAATTGATTACATAAATCTTGGGCAATCTCAATGGCTTGATTCATATCATCTTCAGCTACATAATATTCAATGAAATATTCCATCTTTTTATAAGGATCTTGGATCTTATTGATGAATGTAAAAGCCAAATCAAGTTGATTGAGCCATAAAAATTCTTCAACAATTTCATATATTCCATTGTGCTCCAATTGAATATATTGATTTAAATATTCATTACATAAAACTTTTTTATTTTCCAATCCATAAACAATACCACAGTAGTATAAAGCTTTTTTATTTTCTGGTTGATCAAGCAATACATCTTCAAAATAAGAAATGGCTTGTGGATATTGTTTCAATTTCATATCACAAAGACCTAACATATATCGAATATGTAAAGCAGAAACATTGTCTTTATTAATGTCACATTGTTGATAAAGTATTTGTGCTTTTTCATATTGCTTTTTTCCAAAATAGCCATCCGCTAATCGTTCATTGATTAAAGGATCTTTTCTATTATGATGTAAAGCTTCTTCCATTAACTGGATAACTCGGTCATAATCTTCAATTTGAATCAATAAATCAGAATAAGACAAATAATAAAACGTATCTTTTCCAAATTTTCTTTTATATATTTCTAAATAATCAAAAGCTTGATCGTATTGATCATGGATTATAAATTGTGAAATTTGATTTTGAAATTCATTTTTATTCATATGTATTATGATACTCAAAAAAAAGAGTGGAGTAAACTAAAAAAAGGACCCGGCAGCGTGCTATGTTCGCAGGGGCAGGCCCAACTATCTTCG
>OLWG01000075.1_pt1 | contig 92408 bp, 111 predicted proteins | sample 1673721 | NCBI WGS metagenome assembly OLWG01 (sample SAMEA103958125, study PRJEB25191) | human gut metagenome | reverse complement strand
TATTCAGAAAAAATCGAAGATATTCATCCTGAAATATGATGAAATATCTTCGATTCGAGAGTGAGTAGTTGATCAGTTTTCAATTGCGAAGTTGGTCAGTTTTCAGTTGACAAATACAAACAGGACATACATAGTCTGATGGATTTTGTGGAGCGTCACGGTGTAACCATAATTTCTGGATTTCCTTATCTTCTTGCGGAGATGAACCACTTGCCTGACATCCCAACTTCAATTAGGCTTCTGATTAGTGGTGGCGATGTGCTACGTGGGCATCATGTAAACAATCTGCTTGAAAAAACTGAGGTCTATAACACGTACGGTCCTTCCGAAACAACGGTCTGCGCCTCCTATTATCGCTGTCGTGATGGACAGGTTCTTTCGGATGGCACATATCCCATTGGGCATCCGGTACGGGGAGCATCTATTAAAATTCTTGATAGGGATGGAAATGAAGTGCCACAGGGAGAAACGGGAGAAATATGTATTTTAGGAAACGGCGTGTCAAACGGCTATGCGGGAAATCATGAAAAGGAGAATCAGGTGTTTGTTATTCTTCCGGATGGAACAAGGATGTATCATAGCGGAGATTTAGGATATATTCTGCCAGATGGGAATATTGCTTTCCTGCACAGAATGGATACGCAGATCATGATCTATGGCAAGCGCGTGGAAGTGATGGAAGTGGAATCGAAGCTCTGTCAGTGCAGCGGCGTGGAGCAGGCCATTGTCCGTTCATTTACGGATGAAGAGGGACTGTCGTATATGATTGCGTATATTGTGTCGAAAGAAAACGGCCTAAAGGTATCCCAGTTGCGGCGGGAACTTTCTGAAAATTTGCCTCCTTTTATGATTCCAGAATTTATCGTTAAAATGTCGCAGATCCCGCTAAATAGCAATGGTAAGCCGGATATGACCAGAATGCCGATAGTGATGAAGGAGGGACAAGCGTATGAGAGTATTGGTTAAAAAAGCCGACCTTCATGAACTTTCAATTTTGATGGACTGGCGAATGCGTGTGCTTGCCGAGGTGTTTGCGGATTCTTTACATCCGGATTGGGAAGCGATTCGTAAAAACAATGAAGACTACTATAAAGAGGCGTTTGTTAAGGGTTCGCATACTGCTTGTTTTGCACTCAACGATGAAAATGGTGAAATCATTGGTTGCGGAGGTATCTGCTATCAAAAGGAAATGCCATCTCCCGATAACCTGACGGGAACGAATGGATATTTGATGAATATTTACACCCTTCCCGAATACCGAGGACAGGGTATTGGAAGAAAAATCATAGAATTTCTGATTGCCGATGCAAAGACAAGAAGAACAGAGAAGATTTATCTGGAAAGTTCAGTGGATGCAAAGCGTCTCTACGAAGAAATTGGTTTTTTAGATATGCAGGATTATATGAAGTTAGAGGGCTAATAAATGCAGATTAAGGAAATAAACGTAAAAAGCGTCATGACAAGATCAAATCTTCCTGTATCTGATTATTCCGTGAATCCTTATGTAGGCTGTTCACATGCATGCAGGTATTGTTATGCTAGCTTTATGAGACGATTTACAAACCATCCAGAACCTTGGGGCGAGTTTGTCGATGTGAAATATTGGCCGGAGATCAAGCACCTGGAAAAATACGCAGGAAAAGAGGCGTTCTTCGGGTCTGTAACAGATTGCTATCAGCCTTGTGAGGCGAAATACGGGAGGACGAGGGCTTTGCTTGAACAGCTGCAAGGTAGTGGCATCCGTATTAGCATCGCCACAAAGTCCGACCTTGTTTTACGGGATCTGGATTTGATCAAGACCTTTCCAAATGCGAGAGTATCATTCTCTATCAATACATTGGATGAGGATTTTCGTAAGGAAATGGACAGGGGCGTAAGCATTGAACGGCGGCTTACGGCGATGAAAGCATTTTATGACGCCGGTGTGCAGACAACCTGTTTTATTTCACCAATCTTTCCGGGAATAACAGATCCAGTTGAAATTATCGAGGCGTCAAAAGACAGATGCAACCTTGTTTGGCTTGAAAATCTGAACTTACGTGGTGATTACGGTGTGCGAATAAAGGAGTGGATTCACGACAACCACCCGGAACTGGATGAGTTATATCATGAGATATACAACAAGAAAAGCCGCGATTACTGGACGACTTTGGATCAGAGGATGCGCGAGTATGCATCACAGGAGGGTATGCCCTATCTGCGCGATGATGATCAGCATCGCGCTAAATTTGGTGATTCACCTGTGATTGTGAATTACTTTTATCACGAAGAAGTGAAGAAATCAGCAAAGAGAAGAATGATTGATCATGCGTGAAGAAATATTCAAATATGTGAAAAAGAAATGTGGCGTTGTTCCGGATTATCCGCTGCCAACCGCACAGAGTTTCCCGGTTTTTCGTCATGCAGATAATTGTAAGTGGTTCGCTATCATCATGGATGTCCCAAGAGAAAAGTTGGGACTGGATGGGATAGGTCACATCGATATCATCAATGTGAAAATGGGAGATCCGCTGCTTGCTGAAATGTTGTCACAACAAACAGGATATTTCCACGGCTATCACATGAGCCGAGGGAGATGGATTTCCATCCTTCTTGACGGGACAGTTCCTTTTGAGGATGTTTGTAGGTGTATTGACGAAAGTTATCTAGCCACAGCATCAAGACAAAAGAAGCAAGAGTTACGTCCGCCAAAGGAATGGATCATCCCTGCAAACCCTAAGTATTACGATATTGAACATGCCTTTGATCATACAAAGGAAATCGACTGGAAACAGGGCAATGGTATCCGAACGGGTGATACTGTATATATGTATGTGGCATCGCCTGTCTCTGCTATTCTCTATAAGTGTAAGGTCATGAAAACCGATATTCCCTATGACTATCAGGATGGCAATCTGACCATACATTCTTTGATGAGGATCCGGCTGCAGAAACGGTATGACCCGAGCAAATTCACATTCGATAAACTGAAGAGTGAGTATGGTGTTTTTGCAGTTCGGGGGCCAAGGGGTATTCCGCACTCCTTGAGCGAGGCATTAAAAAAGTAGGAGGTTTGGTCATGTCGAGATTTATTGTGTTTGATGTTGAAACGCCGAACCGTATGAGCAATCGTATGAGTGCGATTGGAATCACCATTATAGAGAACAGAACGATCACAGACGAATTCTATTCACTGATAAATCCGGAAACGCACTTTGATTATTTTAATACCCAACTGACGGGAATCAGCGAGGAAACCGTGTGGAACGCACCGACTTTCCCAGAGGTTTGGATGCAGATAGAGTCGCTGATGTCGAGCGGACTTTTGGTGGCACATAACGCGGTGTTTGATATGAATGTATTGAAAAAATGTCTGCGTGATTACAAAATCGTATGGAAACCGTATGCGAGGTATATTTGTACAGTACAAATGGGTAGGCGTCTTTTGCCTGGCATGAGTCATAAGCTGAATGTCTTGTGTAACCATTATGGCATTTGCCTTGACCACCACAAAGCAGACAGTGACAGTCGTGCCTGTGCGGAAATCTTGTTGCGGTATCTGGAGGACGGAGCGGATGTCCATCCATTCATCAGAACCTGCTCGTTTAATAAGTAAGTTGGAAAGAGAGGTGACCTTCCTTGCACGATATATGGAATCCGTGGCACGGCTGTAAAAAGTGTAGCGAGGGTTGCCTAAATTGCTATATGTACTATCTGGATTCTTTGCGAGATAGGGACGGATCGGAAATATACAGAACAAAGACAGGGTTTAAATATCCGCTTTCCAAGTATCGCGATGGAACATATAAGGTCAAAAGTGGAGAAATGATCCGGGTCTGTATGACGTCAGACTTCTTTTTAGAAGAAGCCGATCCATGGAGAGACGAGGCATGGGCGATTATGAAACAAAGACCTGATGTGAAATTTTTCCTGCTGACAAAACGACCGGAACGAGTAGCAGATCATCTGCCTTGGAATTGGAATGGCGGATGGGAGAATGTCATGTTCAATGTCACTTGTGAGAACCAGCACCGTGCTGATCAGCATATACCGATTCTACTTGAACTGCCATTCAAGCACAAAGGGATTATGTGTGCTCCGTATATCGGACCTGTCAGTATCAAGAAATATCTGTCGTCAGGTCAGATAGAACAAGTGCTTTGTGACGGAGAGAACTACGGTGGCGCAAGACCATGTCACTATGAATGGGTGAAATCTCTCCGAGATGAATGTATGGAAAAGAATGTGACCTTTGTATTCTGTGGCACAGGGCGGAGGTTTGTAAAGGATGGAATGCTATATAAACTGAAAGGCAGTATTCAAAGTGAACAGGCATATAAATCAGGGCTGAGTTTTCAAGGAAAACCGATTCACTTTAAACTTACAGATGATGGGGGATATCCCATCGGAGAAGACAAACTATATAAGCCTTATTTCGGTAAACGCTGTCAAAACTGTGGGATGAAGATGATATGCAATGGATGTAGCAGGTGCGGGAAATGTTATTAGGTAGGAATTTGTGGAGGTAGAAGAAAAATGATAACTATAAAGGATGGTACGAATGATATCTCTCAGGTCAAAGAGCTGATCATAGAATATACAAAGGGATTGAATAGGAATCTGACCTTTCAAAATATCGAAGAAGAATTGAAAATCCAGCTGTAAAGTATACGGCTCCAGAGGGAGAATTACTTGTTGCAGTGGATGAAAAGGATAATGTTATTGGCATGGTCGCCTATCATAGGCATAACTCTGAAAGATGTGAAATGAAAAGGTTGTATGTTAAGCCTCAAGCTCGAGGGATGCATGTTGGCGACTTGCTCGTTAAAGAAATCATAGAACATGCTAAGCAGTCTGGTTATAAGGAAATGGTTCTAGATACGATTGTTCCTTTAAAAGCGGCAATAGGACTGTATAAAAAGAATGGATTCAAGGAATGCAAACCATATTATAAGAATCCGATGGCTGATGTGATATATATGATGAAAGAACTATAAGCCAATTTCAATTTATTTGGTTGTTCGAGGTTCCATGCTGAAAAGAAAAAGCCAATTAACGACGCTTGTAAGCGTTGATGAAGAGGAAAGAATTGCTCACATTCCTATAATGAACCGCATTAGAGATGTGGAAAACAAAGATTTACCTCCGAAACACAGCTAAAAAATAATATAGGAACTATCTAACTGACTTGTGGAGAACTACTTTACGCAAGATGAACTTGATGAGATCGTATCCGATTAGTAACTCGGTATTTCCAACTTGAATCGTGAGGAACGGTATGATTATCGCACGGATGAGCAGCTAAAAAAGTTTGCCGCAGCGTGTATGGCTATGCACAAGGCAGATAGTTCAGACTATATGCAAATAGAGAAGATTTTTCAATGTCGGAATCGTTACTGGTTTTGAGGTAATTTCACTGCAGCGATTTCCGTCCCATCTTTCATGGTGAATCGGATATCGTCTTTGTTGTAGACCGTCACGCATCCCACCATGCAGCAATACGTCTTTGTTGGTGATAGCGTTATTCAGTTTTCTAGAATTGAGAGGTAAGGTTTGCTGGACTTGTGACAAGAGTTTTTTATGAGGGTTCTTTTGCTTTTGTATATGGTAATTGATTCATAGGTAGAGTGAGATCAAGGCATTAGATTTGCTCTTTTGTATGCAGTGTTTTAAAATCCTATTAAACATATAGGAGGATAATGTATATGGCATATTATACAAGTAATGAAGAGCATCCTATTGATATTGTCAATATTGCGAGCCTTGAAGAACGAGTAAAAGCCCGTATGGATCGAGGCGCATTTGGATATATTCGAGAAGGTTCAGAAGATGAATGGACATTAAGAGAAAATACGCGTGCTTTTCATGATGTAAGTATTGCACCACGTGTATTACAAGGAATTGAACAAGCCGATTTGTCGACTTCTATTTTTGGTATAGAATTAAAAACGCCCATTATTGAAGCGCCTTCCGCTGCTCATGGTTTGGCACATGTAAAAGGGGAAGTTGATACAGCAATTGGTGCGGCCAAAGCGGGTACCTTGTTTACGATGAGTACGTATGGAAGTACGCCCGTAGAAGAAGCGGCAGCAGCTGCGCCAGGTGCACCACAATTTTTCCAACTTTATATGAGTAAAGATGATCAGTTTAATAAATTCCTTATCCAAAAGGCAGTTAAAGCAGGTGTAAAAGCCATTGTCATGACTGTTGATTCTACGTTAGGTGGATATCGTGAAGAAGATGTTGTCTCACATTTTCAGTTTCCTTTACCAATGCCTAACTTAGCTGCTTATAGTAGTAGTGATGGTGTAGGTAAGGGCATTTCCGAAATCTATGCAGCAGCAAAGCAGGACTTTGTTCCTAGTGATATTAAAAAAGTAAAAGATATGTCTGGATTGCCTGTATTCGTAAAAGGGATACAGACACCTGAAGATGCTTTAGTAGCTATTCAGGCTGGAGCTGATGGTATTTGGGTTTCAAACCATGGTGGCCGACAATTGGATGGTGGTCCAGCATCAATCAAGGTCTTACCAACTATTGCCGAAGCTGTCCATCATCAAGTTCCCATTGTCTTTGATAGTGGAGTCCGTCGTGGACAGCACGTTTTCAAAGCTTTAGCGAGTGGTGCTGATTTAGTCGCAATTGGCCGTCCTGTAATTTATGGTTTAAACTTAGGCGGTGCTGAAGGGGTAAAATCGGTTTTTGATCATCTAAATATGGAACTTTCTATCACTATGCAGTTAGCGGGTACCAAAACAATTGAAGATATCAAAAAAACAACGTTACTTTAAAATAAGAAACAAATAACTGGCTGTTGACATGCATATCAACAGCTTTTTTTCATGAATACTTGTCTTTAATGATACCCCAAATTAATAGTGAAAGGATGGGCTCATGTTCTTATCGGGATCCTCAATGATTCTTGTTATATGGGACGTGCGCTTGCAGAAGGATACAGGTTTAATCATTATAATCAGGAAATATTTCATTTCTTCACAATGTTGAGTGAACCATCTCTATCATAACGATTCATCTTTTCCAAATAGAGGAGCTATGAAGAGTGTACAAAACTTTTAGAATCGATTTTGATACGTTTTTGATTCAATTTTGAAAGGATATTTATGGAAAGCATGGATTTGTCAATGGAAAACGGACCAACGACAAATATACGTTTATCCTGTAGAAAAACCATGGCATCTGTTATCATTGATTCATGAAGAATCATCAAACGATTTTATAGAAGGGATATCAACAAATGAATGACGAAATGAAATTAAAGATCATCGAAGAACTACAAAAAATCGAAGAAACAGAAGATGTGAAAATTATCATGTCTGTGGAATCGGGAAGCCGAGCATGGGGCTTTGCCTCACCAGACAGTGACTATGATGTACGTTTCATTTATGTCCGGAAAGAAGCCGATTATTTGCGTTTGGACCGCGTACGAGATGTGATCGAATGGCGATTGGATACAGTTTTTGATATTTCTGGATGGGATGTGAAGAAAAGTCTGCAATTGTTGTATCATGCCAATCCGACGATCATGGAATGGTGTGTTTCACCAATTGTCTATACAGAAACAGAAGAAGCAGAGTGGATCAAACAAATTCAACCACACTATTTCTCGGCTAAGAAAAGTTTATTCCACTATTGGCATATGGCAGATTCGAACTATCGAAATTATTTGAAAGGGGATGAAGTGCAATTGAAAAAATATTTATATGTGCTTCGACCTCTTTTGGCTGCTCAATGGATCCTTGACAAACAATCTTGTCCACCTGTGCGATTTGATGAACTTTTGGATGCCGAACTGGAAGACGAAATGAGACCAGCGGTCCACCGATTGCTTGAAATCAAGAAAAATGTTCCCGAAATGGAAACGGTTCCAAAGATTGGCATCATCAATGAATATGCGGAAAGAAAATTAGAAGAAATCAAAGGGGTGGCAAAGAACATGGACGATATGGAAACCAAATGGCAACCCTTAAATCAATTATTCCTGAACATTGTCAATGATCAGGATTTTGTAAAATAGGGCATATTCCTACAAAGAATGGATAGGAGATGAGCGACATGTGGAAATGTCCAAAATGTGGAAGAGAATTCTCAAAAAAGAATCAATCGCATACTTGTGGAAAAAAGCCCAAAACCGTAGATGAATACATGTTAGGCTATGATGAACCCATTCGAAAACAATTACTCATCGTAAGGAACTGTCTGAATGAAGCTTTGCCAAATGCCACAGAAAAAGTCTCATGGAGCATGCCAACCTATTGGGATCAACATACTATTATTCATTTTGCTGCCAATAAAAACCATATTGGATTGTATCCAGGAGCCGAAGCTGTCCTTTATTTTGCAGATAAACTGGATACATATGGATATAAATATAGTAAAGGATCAATTCAGATACCATATAGCAATGAGCTACCCTGTGATCTCATCAAAGAAATTGCGATTTGGTGTTATGAAAGAAGGAATTAAGCATGAAAGAAAAATATGAATTTGATGCAACAATCGAACCCGTAAAGGAGAAAGGAGGTGCCTATGTTCGTGTGCCCTTTGACCTTCGAAGTGAATTTGGAAAAGGACGAATAAAAGTCCATGCCACATTTGATGGTGTCCCATACGATGGGAGTGTTGTCAATATGGGAGTCAAGAATGAAGATGGTTCAATTTGTTATATTATTGGCGTGCGGAAAGATATTCAAAAACAAATGGGCAAAGGAATCGGCGATGTGATTCATGTCGCACTTGTTCCCATAGTATAAGGGAGTGAAAGTATGAAAAATGCAAAAGTATTTGCAATGAAATTTTCACGTGTGTATCCATTGCTTGTGGCAAAAGCACAACGAAAAGGTAGAACAAAAGAGGAAGTAGATCAAATCATCTGTTGGCTGACAGGATACAATTGCGAACAACTACAAGAACAGTTAAATAAAGAAGTGGATTACCGAACTTTCTTTGAACAAGCCCCACAAATGAATCCAAATTGTTATTTGATCACAGGAAGTGTTTGTGGAATCAAGGTGCAGGAAATTGAGGATCCATTGATGCAAAAAATACGATATTTAGATAAGTTGGTCGATGAATTGGCAAAGGGAAAAGCCATGGAAAAAATATTGAGATAGATGATATAAATACTACAGTATGATCGAACTAGATATCAAGATATCAAGGAAACAGTTTGGTTGGATTTTGAAACTAGAATACATAGTTGAGGACAGTGGTAATACAGCTTGATAACACAGGTAGAATTTAAGGTAATTGTTTGACTTGCATGTTAAAAGATCAATGATGAATAAACCGATATTATAAAAGTTGCAAGAATAGGTATTACAACTGAAAATAAGGAGAAATGATGGAATTAAAAAAATTGTCATACTCATTATCCATCTGCAAAGTTGCAGAAATAAAAGATATAGATATAGAAAGAGAATTCTTTTTTGTTGGTAAAACCGATGAAGAAATATCGCTTGTTTGTAAGACCGAGGATGTGCCAAATACAACCATACAACGAGATGATGGATGGCGAGGATTTTATATACAAGGCACATTGGATTTTTCACTAATTGGTATTTTGTCAAAGCTATCTGGAATCCTTGCTGATCATAAAATTGGCATTTTTGTGATGTCTACATACAATACGGATTATATTCTCGTAAAAGAAGTGAATTTTGAAAATGCAATGGAAGTATTATCAGATGAGGGATATATTGTAAAATGACGATTCAGTTCTTAAGATACATAGTTTTAGTAGCGGAGATTGGTTCTATAACCAAGGCGGCAAGACAACTTCATATTTCGCAACCAAGTTTGTCAGCAGCATTAAAAGAAGCCGAAAAAGAAGTAGGCTTTGCGATTTTTAAATGGTATCGCATTAACAAAAGAGGGCGTGGAATTTCTGGGATATACAAGACAAGTGATCCAAGAGATGAATCTTTTAGAAGATCGTTTTATTTTAAACAAACCGAAAAAACAGCGTTTTTGTGTTTCAACGCAACATTATACTTTTACGGCCAATGCCTTTGTGGAAATGGTTCAAAAATTTGGTCAAGAACGATTTGAGTTTATCCTGAATGAAACGCAGACACATCAGATATTAGCAGATGTGAAGAATCGTTTTTGTGATCTAGGTATTCTATATCTGTGTGATAGAAATGAAATGTTTTTCCAAAGAACCTTTTAGTACTGAACTATCAGAAAAAGAAATTCGGATTAGTGATCGTGCAGCCATTGTTAATCTCATGATAGGGTTGGATGGCTATACTATTTCAAGTGATATCTTTCCGAACTATTTGCAAGGAAAGCAGATCATTTCTGTACCGCTTGCCAAAAAAGAAGAAATGCGTATTGGCTATGTGCTTTGTAGAGGGCAAAGTCTATCGGAATTGGGATTGATTTATGTCGATGCCTTGCGAAAGTATGCACCACAAAGTACATAGATAGTAACTATGCTAAAGCATATAAAATAAGTATTACCTATATATCTCTTTTTTGCATTGTGAGGATAACAACAATGCAAAAGGAGACTGTATCATGGATGGATATGTATTAACCAATTTTTTTGTCTATGCGATTGTAAATGCATTTACACCTGGGCCAGGAAATATATTGGCACTGAATACCGTGACCAGCTATGGATGGAAAAAAGGAAAACCGCTCTTTTTTGGTATATTCATAGGATATTATGTTGTGCAGATGATCTGTGCTTTTTTTGTATATGGAATTGGCCTGTTTCTTCCTGCTGTGTTACAGGTCATGAAATATATGGGAACAGCTTATATTTTATGGCTTGCCATTCATATAGCCATAAGTAAGCCAAAAATTGATGAAAATAAGAAAACAGCTTCTTTCATAAAAGGCTTCCTTTTACAGTTTGTAAATATCAAAATTTATATGTTTGGGATTACGACACTAACCGGTTTCATTACACCTTATAGCAAGGCTTTGTGGGTATTGATTGCATTTGAGCTTTTGATTGCAACGATTGGAACTATTGCTACATCAACATGGATCGGAGTTGGCTTTTTGATTCATAAGTTCTATATAAAATATTATCGAATCATAAATATCCTTTTGGGACTTACCTTGTTGGAATGCATTTGGAGCATGTTAAGAATATAAAATTAGATTGCTCCAAAAAAGGTTGGATGGCCTAGAGAATTGTCTTAATATAATACTAGAGATGGGAGGAGGTTTTATGAAAACTATAATTTTGAATGCAAGTCCTAGGAAGACATGGAATACGGCAAAATTGCTAAAATCTGCTGCCAAAGGGGCCGAAGATGCCGGTGCAGAGGTTGAATATATCGATTTATATGATTTAACTTTTACGGGGTGTCGAGGCTGTCTGCTTTGCAAAAGAAAAGGGGTAGAAAGATGTCATTGTTATTGGAAGGATGATTTATCATCAATCATTGATAAGATTTTTCATGCCGATACGCTTTTGATTGGAACAGCTATTTATTTAGGACGACCAACCAGTCGATATTTCGAATTGATCGAACGCTTACATTTTTGTTCATTATCTTATGATGACTATAGCAATTATTTTACCGGAAAAGTAAACGTTGGAATGTTTGTCAGCATGAATGCTAGCAAAGAGTTTTATGATCGTTTATATAAAGAAAAATTTGAAGGATATGCCAAAGAATTAGAAATGCTAAATGGAGAAGTCGAGTTGTATCCTTGTTTTGATACATTACAAGTTCTTGATTATTCGAAATTCAATATGGGAAGTTTCGATGAGACGAAAAAGAAAGAAGTACATGAAAAGAATTTTCCTAATGATTTGGAGAATGCATATCAAATGGGAAAAAAGTTAAGCCAAAAAAGTTCGGATTGATAAAAATGCTTTTTTATGGAAAAGAAAAGGGAATCGTTGACTGGTCCTATTGGAGGTATACCGAAATAACAACGATTAGGGCTACTTTTTTAGTGCCCTTTTCTGTGTCGCTTTTTTCTTAGGAGTCCGAAAATGACAAATGACATATGCATAGGGAGGCGTTATGAAATGTATGAGACGTTGACAAAATATCTTCCAGAGTTGACGAAAACAAAATATGGTAGCTGGGTATTGGATACGACGAATGATGGATCGCTTTCACATCCAAAGCACTTTCCATTTATAGATTATGACACCACTGTTGACGAGATTAGGAATGCGATTTATGCCTTTGAAAAAAGTCATCCAGAGTATCAGCTTAGAAAATACAATGATATTCTTGCAAAGAATCATATGGATCGAGGTATGCAATCCATAAAGACCGTGGATGTTCAGGACTTGGACGGGCAGACGGTTATGGCTATGCTTATGGCGGCTACCAGAATAGAACGCTTCTGTACAGGTGCTATGCTTGATTTTTTCGAAAGCGGAAATATCAGACAATGGATCCAACGATTAAAAGACATCGATGATGCGAATCAGGAATAAGAAATGAGCATCACCCGTTCCTTTTCTCTTATAAAGTGTGAGAATCTTGATAATAAAATGCAAACCAGGGAAAGGATCACACATAAATCACAGTCATCCTAGCAGAAAACAACTAGGTATTTTTGTAGTATCCGCCTATATTACCAATTCTATTCTTGTAAAAGCAGAGAATGATTCATTTGCCATGCGATGCCTGAAAATGAATCATACAATGATATTTCGTGTGGGTGCGTTGATAGATGATTGAGGTGGAAGGAATATATGACAACAAGGGATCAGCAAAGAGAAGAAACAAAGAAAAGGATCTATGACTGTGCTTTTCAATTGTTTGAAAAAAAGGGATTTGACAATGTGAAAGTACAGGATATCGCAAAAGCAGCTGGGATTTCCATTGGTGGATTATACCATCATTATCGGTCCAAAGCGGATATCATTGATTTTGGGTATTTTACCTTTGATGAACAATTGGAAGAACAATACCAAACACAAAATTTTAAAAGCCCTCGAGAAGGAATTGAAGCCTTGGTTCGTTTTCAGATGCAAACGTGTGTCGATACAGGCGTAGAAATCATCAGCATCACCTTTCGGAATCAAATCAATGCCGAAAATCAGTATCGATATTCAGAAAATCGTTATCTAACCAGACAGTTGATTGCGAATTTAAAAAAAGCTGGTTTGGATGAAACGAAACAAAAACAAGTTGCCGAAGCCATCTTACGTACCGCAAGAGGCTATGTCTATGATTGGTGTTGCCGGAAAGGTTCCTTTGATTTGGTGTATGAAACATTGGCACAAATCAATATCATCCTGGCTTATTATCAAATTTAGAATCGGGATCACCCGATTTTTTTGTGTTTTGTTTCTAAGAAAACATGTATGTACGATTCTTTCGTTCCGTTGTTTTAACAACAAATTCTTTCTAATATTGATGCTAATATCATAGATAAGAAATACGATATCATGGAGGCAAAGATGAAAAAACAAGTAAAAAATAATGTGTATTGGATTGGATATATGGATTGGGATCTACAAAAATTTCATGGTGATGATTATACGATCCATAGTGGCAGTTCACAGAATGCTTATTTGATTCAGGAAGAAAAAACGGTTTTAATGGATACGGTTTGGGCACCCCATCAATTTGAATTTATTGAAAATTTGAAATCAGAAGTCAATTTGGATGCGATTGATTATATTATTGTGAATCACGGTGAAAATGATCATTCAGGAAGTCTTCCTGCCCTGATGCAACTTATTCCAGATACACCCATTTATTGTACGGCCAATGCGGTAAAATCTTTGGAAGGGCAATATGGGAAACAAGGTTGGAATTTCCATGTGGTCCATACGGGAGATAGTCTAGATATTGGAAATGGCAAAAAATTAGTATTTGTGGAGATGACGTTCTTGCACTGGCCAGATTCCATGGCTACGTATTTAACCGAGGATAACATCTTATTTTCTATGGATGCATTTGGTCAACATTATGCTGTCGAAGAAATGTTTGCAGATAAAGCCAATCCAGAAGTTCTTTGGAATGAGGCCATGCGTTATTATGCCAATATTGTGGCACCCTTCTCACCCATGGTCACAAAAAAGGTCAAAGAATTGGCAGCGATGAATTTACCAATCGATATGATTGCACCAAGTCATGGAGCTATTTGGCGAGAGAATCCAATGCAAATTGTGGAAGCCTATGCGAAATGGGCCGATGCCTATCAAGAAAATCAAATTACTGTCGTTTATGGCACAGAATGGCATGGTACAGAAAAAATAGCTCATGCAATTGCCGAAGAAATCCATCATGTCTCTCCAGATACGATTGTCAAGGTATTGAATGTTGATCATACTGAAAAAGATGATATTCTCTTTGAAGTATTTAAATCCAAAGCAATTGCGGTAGGATCACCAACCATTTTAAATGGCATCCTTGCTAGTATGGCCGGTTTTCTGTATTATCTGAAATCTTTGAAATTAAAAGGAAAGAAAGCCGCAGTATTTGGCTGCTATGGATGGAGCGGCGAAGGCTGCAAAGTCTTACGAGAAATGTTGACAGAAGCTGGTTTTAGAGTGGTATCGGATGAAGTGAAATCGTCTTGGAATCCAGAAGAAGGAGACTATGCAAAAGTGCCAAATTTGGTACAATCTTTACTTGGTGTTTCAAATGATCAACACGTCGATACATTAGAAGCAAAAAAACAAGATGTACCTGCTTATTCCAAATGGCAATGTCCTTGCGGATACATTTATGACCCAGCGAAAGGGGATCCAGAACAGGGCATCCGTCCAGGGACTGTATGGGAAGATGTTCCTTCCGATTGGACATGTCCGGTTTGTAATCTGCCAAAGAGCGCCTTTAAGAAGATGGATTAACGTTTGATATTCCCGTCTTTGGAAGGAATTCTAGCGGATATTCAAAACATGATTTTGACGCAGAGAAATCTGCGCTTTTTTTTGTTACTCAATCCTATATAAAATTCGATAATTGACAGCGGTTACATCAATGTATACTATAATAGTAAAAGTATTAACCGAATGAATTCGGCGAAATAGGAGGAAAATTTATGTCAAAGTATGAACATCTCTTTTCTCCGGTGAAAATCGGAAAGGTAGAAGTTCCCAATCGTATTGCTCTTTTGCCAATGGGTGTCTTTTCCCCACGTTTGATGAACAAAGATGGTAGCTACACAAAAGATGGTGCAGACTATTATATTGAACGGGCGAAAGGCGGTACAGGGTTGATCATTACTGGGCTTGTGCCCTTGCCAAAGAATGCGATGGCATCCATTCTAAACGATCCCGAAAGCTATGTGAAAAATCAAAAGTATCTTGCCGATGGTATCCATAAATATGGATCCAAAGTATTTATCATGATTTCGGCGCTATCTGGACGATCGAGCACAAATCCAGATGATCCGGCTCCGAGTGCGCTTCCTAATGTTTGGAATCCAAAACGAAACAATCGGGAAATGACAAAGGCGGAAATCGAAGAATATATTGAGGGCTTTGCGATTGGAGCCAAGGCAGCAAAAGATGCAGGTATTGATGGGGTAGAAATTCATGCCGTTCATGAAGGCTATTTATTGGATCAATTTACCATTCGCAATTACAACCATCGGCAAGATGAATATGGCGGTAGCTTAGAAAACCGTTTGCGCTTCCCATGCGAAATTGTCAAAGCCATCAAAAAAGAATGTGGTGAAGACTTCCCCGTATCGATTCGTTATTCGGTAAAGAGTTATACAAAAGGATTTAACCGAGGTGCCGTTCCGGGTGAAACGTTTGATGAATTTGGTAGAGATTATGAGGAAAGTTTCCAAGTCGCCAAGATGTTGGAAGAAGCTGGATATGACATGTTAGATTGTGATAATGGAACCTATGACGCATGGTATTGGCCACATCCACCTGTTTATATGCCAAAAGCACTGAATCTGGACGATGTAGCTGAATTACGCAAGCATGTAAACATTCCGGTTATTTGTGGTGGTCGTTTTGATGATCCATCCTTAGCTGATGAAGCCATCGCCCAAGGACGTATCGATATGATGGGAATGGGAAGACCATTATTGGCCGATGCTGATCGTGCCAATAAATTCAAAGAAGGTCGAGAAGATGATATTCGTCCATGTATTTCGTGTCATTTTGGATGTTTGGCGCGTATTTTCCAGTTCGATGAAAAAACACACGCAACAAAAGATATCAGTTGTGCTTTAAATCCACGATGTGGAATGGAAAACCATTATAATATCACACAAGCAAAAACTAAGAAAAAAATTGCTGTGGTTGGTGGAGGTATTGCAGGTATGGAAGCCGCTCGTGTGGCTGCTTTACGTGGTCATTATGTGGATTTATATGAAAAGACCGATCAGTTGGGTGGTGTTTTCATTGCCGCTTCTGCATTTGAATTTAAAGAGGACGATCGAAAGTTACTGCAATGGTATCGCAAACAAATCAAAGATACGGGCGTCCATGTTTTGTTCCATACCGAATTTAAACCAGAAGATCGAGCCAACTATGACGAAGTCTTTGTAGCTACCGGTGCCCATGAAAGAAAATTAAATACACCAGGTTTTGATTCACCACACGTTCGATATGCTGTTGATGTGTTGACCCATCAAAATATCGAAAATCAGAATGTTGTAATCATTGGTGGTGGATTGACCGGATGTGAACTGGCTTATGATCTGGCACGTCGCAATAAAAAGGTCACGATCGTGGAAGCTCTGCCAGAAATTCTAAACGTCGAAGGTCTGTCGGCTGCCAATTATAATTGCTTGAAAGAATTATTACGATTCTATCATGTCGATGTCTTGAAATATTCGACCGTAAAGAAATATGAAAACGGTAAGGCCTTTGTTGAGACAACATCACTCAATGTACCAAACATCAATGATCGTGCCATGGTGATGAGCTTGCAAGGAGTTCACAAAACCATGCAAGAAATTCCAGCCGATACGATCATTGTTTCGGTTGGCTATACGGCGGATCAAGATCTATACAATCAAATCAAGGATGAGCATGTACATCTGCTTGGCGATGCTGTACATCCAGGCAATTTGATGAGCGCTATTTGGGGTGCTTATACAACTGCATTGCACATCTAATAATCTAGGGTCTGCTTTATACAAGTAGACTCTTTTTTTGGAAGCTGTTCCTAGGAGAAAGTATATAATAGCTTGGTTATATGCGTGAGGTACTAAAAGAAGCAAGGGGCTATGATCAGATTTATTTATGATTGGCTAAGATAGTGGCAATAGTTTCCGAATCTTATGAAACCATTCATACGAATTTACGGGTTTTCGCAATGGAACAAGAGTCGTTTCTTCTTTCTTAGACTGGTTCAGCACGATACGTTTCAATCGTAGCCGATGATATTTCACCGATATTTCTGACCAGAAGATTAGAACATTTCTTTAGCATATTGCTTTGCTTGAGAATCCGAATGATGTCACATATATATTCTGTTGTGTCGTATCCCAAAAGTATGTGGATATGATCTTAGTCAGTCTCCAATGATTCTGGTCTGTCAACTCACTACATACTCGTAATCATTCATGCTGTTTGTGGATATTTTGTCACAAGTATAATATGTGCTTTTCGATTGTATTGGCATAGATTCTTGCGCTCGTAGCGGGTTAGGATAAATTGAGTTCCTCCTATTACATATTCATAAAAATGTAGCTAAGATAAGTATATAATAAAATTCAAGGGAAGATGATACGACGGCAAAGATTCAGGTTCAAGTGTACCCAAACAGCGTGAGCTATTGGATGCGCCTATACACACGTATCGCTGTGCGTGCAATTTTATAGCAAACTATATCTTCCAGACGCACGACCTCAAACAGATTCAACTGAATAAAGCATTATATTATGATCTTCGTGAGCGTCCTGGCTATCCAACCATGGACTTGGATCAAACCCGACATATCAAAACTCAATATGACTTTGTGTGGAACAAGGATTATTCTCTTACGCAAAACGTTTTTTCAGTAACCCCCGGAATGATCAAGTTCATTTGCGCTTTTCGTCTTGGAAGACCTGTCAGGTGTTTGCCCTGCCAATGAATATGTTTCTGTGTTGTGGTCTTTTTATGAGCTTGAACAGAAGTTAAAACACAAAGTAAAACTGTAGACAATACAAGGAGCTATGATTATGCAAGGAACTGTACAACGCAAGACCAAACACTTGGTATTGAGACGATATACCATGGATGATGTGGATATATTGTATAAAACATTTGGCAAGAATAAGGCCATGTATCGATATTCAGGATGGAATCCATTTCAAACATTGTCAATGACAAATGAATCGATACAAAAATATATAGCTTGTTATAACGACCCGACATTTTATGGCTGGGCGATTGAAAAAGAAGGAGAGTTGATTGGCACGATTGGTGCTTATGATTTTGATGCAAAAGAGCGTACCATTGAAGTGGGAATGAGCATTGCAGAACACTGTTGGGGCCATGGATATGCAACGGAAGCCTTGTTTGCAATCATTGAATATTTGATGAATGAAGAGAATATGTATGCGATTCAAGCATGGTGTGCTGCTGACAATATTGGATCGAAAACAGTCATGGAGAAATGTGGTATGAAGCTGCAAAGTGTGGATGCCCAAGCAATCGTGGTTGGATCACAGATCTATGATCGATTGAATTATGTATATAGAAATCAAAAGAAAGAGGGAGAATAAATGACAGATCAACAATATGAACAAGCAATATCTTTTTGGACACGTAAAACAGAAATCGAAAAACAAATGGATCCAGATGCGCTTTATTCATGGATTCACACGTATCTTTCATCTCATAAAATTCTGGCTTTAGCGACTAGCGCAAAAAATTTTATTCGTTGCACACCATTAGAATATACTTGGCATGATGATGCACTTTGGATCTTTACTGAAGGTGGCTTAAAGTTTCGTGGATTGCGAGAAAATAGACATGTAGCAGCAACCATTTTTGATGAGAATCCATCTTTTGGTGAATTACAGTCTATTCAGATCGAAGGACAAATCCAAATACCAGAACTTTTTGGTGATATCTATAGGAAAGAAGCAGCATTTCGTCATCTTCCTATCCATACGTTACAAAATCTTTCGGAGCCGATGTGGCTACTCCAATTGATTCCAACTGAAATTACGTGTTTGAATTCCGATTTTAAAAAGGAAGGATTTCAGAGCCGACAAATTTGGAAATCAAAAGAAAGAGATTGATAAAAAACCGATGGCATGGAACATACAGTTCGAACCATCGGTTTTTAATTTTTCTTATGACTCGTTATAACTCATTGTCATGTTTTCTTAGTGTTACGAAGAGTCCTGCTGAAATGGCAGCTACACTTGCATATACACCGGTTAATGTGTTTATTCCTGTATCTACATGTGTTGCCTTTGATGCTTGCTTATTTGAAACGGATGAAGATTTGGCTGCTTTGTCTAATGAAAGAGTTTGATTTTCAGAATATGTCTTGCCATCTAACGTCACAGTAGCTGTAAGCACTTTTTCACCCGTTGTTGAAGCAGTTGGTTCTTTTGTGACTTTGGAAGTAACCACTGCATCGACGACTTTCGTATGACTCTTATCTCTTGCACAAACAAAGGTGGCTGTTGCCTTGGTTTTATCAGCATTCCAAGTAAATGTTGGTTGTTGCCAATCATGTCCTAATGCTTTTATGGCACCTGTTGTCTCATCTTGAACGGTTGTATCTTCTGGATCGGCTGTATCGAGAATGGCGGTTGCTTTAAAGTTGGCTTCTCCTTCTTCGGTACAAGTTGGTTCTTTGGTAACGGTCTGGGTAAGTGTGGCATTGAAAGGTACTTCTTTACCACACAATAGACAGGTAGCTATATATTGAGCTTTGCTGTGGTCTTCGTTCCATTTCCATGTTCCGGTTCCAGCTTCAAAAGCATGTCCATCCGGATTGAGAGGAGTTGTCACATTTTTGAAGGTAACATAGGATTTTCCTGTTTCTGGATCTTTTGCCGTTGCCGTATATGTTGTTTTGCCTTCATCCACACAAGTTGGTTCTTCGACAACATCCGAACGGACCTCGGCATTCAAAGTACGCACTTCACTGGTATTGTTTTGACAAGTAACAGTCACAGTGGCTTGGGAGTTATCTTCGCTCCAAGTCCATCCACTTACTTTCCAGTTATGACCAGTGGCTTGGTACGTAACGACTTCACGGGAATCGGTATACGTTTTTCCATCAAAGAGTGTACTTGCTGTATAAATGGTTTTTCCCGGTTCTGTACATGTGGCTGGTTGTTGGCTAACCGTGATCTTTCCAGCACTCAATTGTTTTGCGCCATCTTCGGTACAAGTTAAGGTTACATAAGCACTCGTATTGGAACGCCATGTCCAAACACCCTGATCCCAAGTATGTTGATGATCTTCTGCAAACGTGGTAGATGTTGCAGGCATACACAATAGGGTCGCGGCAACTACCGCTAAAATACGATTTTTCTTCATTGCTTGAATCCCTCCAAAGTATTTCCATTCTTAATATAAGAAAAATTTGTAAGGAAGTTTTAGAGGAAGGTTAAAATTTTTGTAACGGATGTAACAAAGAAAGTTGAAAAAATAAAGCGATACTGATCATTGAGATTATTCATTCATTGGATGTACAAATCATCAAGGTGGGATAGAATGTCCGTGAAGTAATGTTGGAGCATTTGATCAAGTTTGTCAGGTGATTCTTTCATACCTCTTTCAATCCATTCCTCAATCCAACCACTGATTCCATCCGCAAAGAATATTTTCTGATAAGCATCTGCATTAGATAGGGTTTTTGTCCATCCAATCTTCTCACGGAGGGATGTTCGTAAAATCGTGTCTCTTCCTGTCTTATGAAGAACTTCATAAAATGTTTGGTACTTTTTTATGTGGCAAAATAGACTTTGGAATACTTCCCATGGCTTTGTGTTGGGATTGGATTCAAATTCTTTTGTCCACACCTTTATCAGGGATCGTGCATGTCGATCCAAAATATCTTCTTTGTTCTGAAAATGACGATAGAAAGATGCCCGACCAACACCGGCTTTGTCGCAAAGTTCGCGAACGGATATGTCCTGTAGTTCTTTATTTCTTAGTAGTTCAATGAGGGTATCCGCTAGTTTTTGTTCAACATAGGATTCTTTCGAGTATATATTTTGCATGAGTCACTTTGTGCCTTTCTGTCTCGTTTTGTTTGAGACACTTGTCTCACATTTTATCTTATGATAAACTGACCGCAAACGAAAGACAAGAGGTATTTATGAAAAAACATCCGATACTGATAAAAATAGGCAAAATCATGATCATCCTTGCTACATTGGTCGGCGTAGCCACACTTACCGTTGCCATTCATCCGCAGATTGCGGTTGGTCAGATTCAAAAGCTTATGTATCAAAAGCGTCCGGTGAATACATATTCACCTTTACACCAACCTTCTGAGGGAATGACGGATTCTGGTCTTTATAAAATTACCGATCGTAAATATGCGAACAAATACCCGAACAGTTACTTGGATATCACATATCCTTCAAAAAATGTGAATGGCAAGTATCCAACGCTGTTTTATTTTCACGGTGGCGGTTTCTTTGGCGGCAGTAAAGACATGGGTGATCCAATGGCAGCTAATGAATCGACTGCCATGTTGGATGATTTATGCAAGGCAGGATTTACTATTGTGAATGTGGATTATGCACTTGTACCAGACTACCATTTCCCCGTTCCGCTTATTCAAGCGAATCAGGCATTTGCGTGGGCTTCTAAACATGCCGATACATATCATCTGGATATGCAACATGTAATCATCATGGGATCTTCAGCTGGTGCAATTATGGCTTCGCAGTTGGGTAGTGTGATCACAAACGGCAAATATGCAAAGCAGGTTGGTATCACACCGACTCTGTCTAGGGAGCAAGTGAAAGCAATCGTGATCGATGATGCTCCACTCGATTATGATACATTCTCCTTCGCGTGTAAGTTGCTCATTGGTAACTATGTAAAAGGAACAACCTTCCTGTCCGAAGAGGATAAGACTCGTTATAACAATATTCTTCATGTGAATGAGGCCTATCCGCCATCATTCTTGCTTGGAAGTGAGTATCGGGTTGATATGAATGAAATGCATGATGCCCTGGATAAAGCAGGTGTAACGAATGAACTGGTTGATCCATTAAAGGAAGAAGGGAAAAAGATGCCCCATTGTTTTGTTGCTGAAGAGAGATCTGATCCAATAGCGAAAGCTGCTTTTCAAAAACTCATTGATTTCTTAAACAAAACCACAATGGAAAAGAGCTAGAAAACATAAACTTCTGTGTGTATTTGCGATGCGATACGAATATGAAGGTATGATCATAAAGTAGAATTGAACCTCATTATAATCCTTCAGAGGTATTTATTGTTTTATAGGCATGCAGCATTGGGCTACATGCCATTTTTAGGATAGGTAATGATGATTGAAGGTAGCCTATGTAAGCAATTTTATTAAAATACGAGGATGGGTTACAGTGGAATATCACGAATCCATGCTTGGTTCATTATCAATCTTTTATTTTTTTTCTTGACAGGGAGGGCACTGCTTAATAATGTATCAGTATCAAATACAAATACAAATGGAGGAATTGCATGAATACAGAATTAATTAGAAAAAGAAAAAGTGTTAGAACATATAAAGCGGAACCCATTCCCATGGAACTTATGAATCAAGTGAAAACATATCTAAAAAAAGATAATGGACTGTTTGATGTGCCTGTTGATTTCACGATATTGCATGTAAAAAAGGATGGAATTGGCAGTCCCGTTATCGTTGGTGCAGATACGTATGTAGCTGGCAAAGTTCGGAAACAAAAAAATGCGGAATTATCTTTTGGTTATGCTTTTGAAAAATTTATTCTTTATGTTACTTCTTTAGGTCTTGGAAGCGTGTGGCTGGCTGCTACAATCGATCGTAAATCATTTGAGAAAGCCATTGATTTAAAAGACGATGAAATAATGCCAGCTGTTACACCTCTTGGTTATGCGGCTGAAAAACGTTCCATTCGTGAGAACTTGATGCGTAAAGGTATGAAGTCCGATAGTCGTCTACCATTTTCATCTTTGTTTTTTCAGGATACCTTTCAAACACCACTAAATGAAACGGATGCCGGTATTTGGCAGTTACCTTTGGAAATGGTGCGGCTTGCCCCTTCAGCTACAAATAAGCAACCTTGGCGAGTTATTGTACAAAAAGATCGAGTTCATTTTTATGAAAAGAAAACAGCTGGATATGCGAAGGAATCTTTTGGCGATATTCAAAAAGTGGATTTAGGCATTGCTCTTTGTCATTTTGAAATTGCCGCACAAGAAAGAGGATTGTCAGGAAAATGGATTCAATCGGATCCAAACATTGCAACGTTAGAGAATACAGAATATATGGCTACCTATGAATTGGAGGTATAAACATGGATACAAAATTTTCATCTGCCATACATACATTGATTTTAATATCTGAATCAGAAACACCCATCAATTCGGATCAGCTGGCACAAAGTGTTGGCACAAATGCAAGTTATATTCGTAAATTGACAACCCGACTACGTAAAGCCGGAATCATTGAAGGTCGACGTGGCATCAGTGGATTTCGATTGCTTCGAAAACCAGATGAAATTTCCTTGTTTGATGTATACAAGGCGGTCATGGAAACCAATACGCTCCATTTATTCGATATTCATCAAAATCCGAATGATGCATGTATTGTTGGACATAATATTCGTCCTGTTCTTAGTAACATGTTTCGTGAAACAGAAGAAGATGTAGAAAAAAAACTTGGAGACATTACTTTAGCAAATTGTATCCAAAACATGCGGATATATATAAAACAAAATCATAAAGAAGAGGAGACATCAAATGAAAGCAGCACTTCTTACACAGTATGATAAAAAAGGTACAAAACTAGAAATACGTGACATTCCTATACCGGTTCCAGCCGATGATGAAGTACTTGTTCAGGTCATGGCTGCTGCTGTGAATCCTTTGGATAATATGATCATTCGAAGTGAGGTAAAACTTATTGTTCCCTATAAAATGCCACTGGTCATGGGAAATGAATTGGCCGGTGTTGTGGTAAAAGTTGGCAAGAAAGCAATGCATTTTAAACCTGGGGACCGTGTATATGGTCGGCTACCATTAAAAAAGATTGGCGCTTTTGCAGAATATGCAGCCATTCAGGAATCGGCACTTGCACCGATACCCGACTATCTGTCTTATGAAGAAGCTGCAACCGTTCCTCTAACGGCACTTACGGCGATGCAAGCTTTTGAAATGATGCACGCACAAGCGGGAGAATCCATCTTTATTTCGGGAGGTACCGGAAGTCTAGGCGCTATGGCCATACCAATAGCGCGAAGTCTTGGATTGCATGTGTATACCAATGGCAGCAAAGAAAATGAAAAACGTGTATATGAGTTAGGTGCAGAGAAGTTTATTGACTACAAAAAAGAGAACTATGTGGATGTTTTGTCCAATGTGGACCATGTTCTCGATACACTGGGTGATCGTGAACTCCCTAATGAATTCAAAGTATTGAAGCCAGGTGGAAATTTAGTCTCTTTGCGAGGCTTACCAAATGGCCGATTTGCGAAACGAAGTGGTATGTCATGGAGCAAACGAATGCTTTTTCAAATGGCTGGAAGAAAATACGATAAAATGGCTGCTGCAAAAAATCAAACGTATGATTTCCTTTTTGTTCATGAAAATGGTAAACAATTGGAAAAAGTCAACGACTTATTTGATAAGGAACATCCTTTGCATACTTCGATTGACACTGTTTATTCTTTAGATCAAATCAATCAAGCTTTAGATAAGGTAAAACAGGGCAAATCAAGAGGAAAAACCGTTATTAAAATGGAAAAAGCATAAAGAAAATGGGTATCCGATCTGAAACAGCATTCATGAAAAGGAAACTATCTTGTTCGTGTACAGAAATAGCATAGGGCTTTTTATTTTTTACAGTTCATGCCATAATAAATAACTGACATATAGTCAATGCTTTATTTAAAGTAAATTGGATAAGATAAGGGAGTTGGAATGCATATGAATCTGATAACGAAAATTTTATCGGTATTGGTTGCAGCTGAGTTTCTTTATATTTTTTATCTAGAAACCATTGCGACAGCGTCTACAAAAACATCAAAAGTTTTTGGCATGACAAAAACGGAACTGCGTCAAAAAAATGTGAACATCTTATTTAAAAATCAAGGTGTTTATAATGGCTTGCTTGCAGTCATGATTTTATTGGCTGTCTTTGTTTTTGCGAGCAAGACCGCTATTATATGCTTGATGGCTTATATTGTGGCAGTAGCACTTTATGGCAGTTTGACAAGCAATCCAAAAATTATTCTCATGCAAGGTGGACTAGCAATTTTGACGTTATTGTTTTGTATTTTCTAAGAAATCACCATTTATAGTGAATCCAAATCTTTTCTTGTTTGCAAGAAAAAACATACAGGAAGAGAATGGAAAAGGAAAAGGGTATGAAAGATAACAAAGACAAGACAACCGATGGTTTTGAAAAAATCAAACCAAATAAAATGAAGGATCGATTAACACTGAATAAGCAATATACCGAAATCTCACTCTATGTGATTGGTACTTGTGTGGTTTTATATGTCCTATATGGTATTCTATCTTATGCGGACAACTTCTTTACCGCTCTTGGCAGTTCGCTTGCATGGATCGTTAGTATTTTAAAACCGGTAGTGATAGGCTTCATTATTTCCTATTTGTTATATCCACTTTGTGAAAAGGTAGAAGCCCAATGTAAAAAACGACCTTTTTTTCAAGATCGACCAAAAACTGCTCATTATTTTGGGGTTGTGATTACGATTGGTGGCATAATTTTAGGAATCATTATTCTGATTAGTTTGTTGATCATTACGATCACACAACAATTTAATTCTCTTCATGATGCCAGTCTCTTTCAGATCATTCAAGCTTTTACGCAAAGTCTCAATCAAATGTATCAAGGTATCTTGACTTGGTTAGAAAAAATGAACGTCAAATCGGAACAAGCCCAACAGATTGTAGATGCAATCCGAAATGGGTTGACTTCAAATTTTGGAACAGGAGTACAGGGGATTGGTCATACGTTGAACAATATCAAATCAGTGGGATCCACAATCTTATTTTCAATCATTTTTTCAGTCTATTTTATGCTTGATTGGCCGAGTCTTCATACCTATTGGGAGAATGTGGCCGAAGTACTGTTTGGTGAAAAGACAGCGCCACATTTGAATCACATATGGAAAGATATAAGTACCGTATTTGCAGGGTATATTCGTGGTCAAATGACCGATGCCATTTTTATGATGATTGCGGTCAGTGTCACTTTTTCCATAGCGCACATTCCTTATGGTATAGTCATTGGTGTATTAACAGGCATTGGTAATATGGTCCCTTATCTAGGCCCAATCGTAGGTTATGGTCTAACGTTGATATCGGGTATTCTATCGGGAAATATTCAAGTGATCATTGTTGGATTTATCATTCTTTTGGTCATTCAAGGGGTAGATGGTGCCATTGTGAATCCCCGCTTATTGAGTAAAAACGTACAAATTCATCCTATGTTGGTTTTATTGGGTGTAATTGCCGGCAATAAAACAGGTGGATTTGTTGGAATGTTAATTGCAGTCCCTATTACGGCATTATTGAAGACATGGTTTGAACGAGGTATCAACAAGATCAAGGCGCATCGTGAATCGATAAATTCGCAAACAGACAAACAGGCTTAATCATGAATGATTTAGCCTTTTTTCTTTTTAGCCGATTGATTATGATATAAGCAGATAAAGTGAGGTTTTTTATGAAAATTTTATTTATCAGTGATCGTGCCCGAGTTGAAAAATATAAACCCGATACAGAGTATGTGAAAAATACCGAATATCTCGTCATTCCTATAGATGCTTCTGCAGATGAAGTTATTGCCGCAGGAAAAGATGCAGAAGTTGTAGTCGTAGATGCCATTTGCCCATTCACACGATATGAGATTGAACATATGCCAAAATTAAAATTAATTCATTCCGAGGGAGTTGCCTTCAATAAAATAGATATACAAGCAGCAAAAGAGAAGGGTATCTATGTTTGCAATCAAAAAGGAGCCAATGCCATTGCGGTAGCCGAGCAGACCATCTTATTGATGTTGGCTCTATTAAGACATCTTTTACCCGGTTATGAAAATGTTAAGGCTGGCCATCAGATAGAAACAAAAACCTATCTAATGTCTCATGGGATATATGAACTGAATGAAATGAAAGTGGGATTGATTGGTTTTGGTGATATCGGTAAAGAAGTGGCTAGACTTCTTGTTCCCTTTGCTCCGGAAGTCCATTACTATCAGAGACATCGCCTTTCTAAACAGGAAGAAAAACAATATCACGCTACGTATTTAGCTTTGGATGACCTTCTAAAATCATGCAACATCATCAGTATGCATGTACCCGTTACATCAGAAACGGTTGGCATGTGTGATTCTGTCTTCTTTGAAAAGATGCAAGATCAAGCCTATTTTATCAATACAGCCCGGGGCGAGATCGTTGTCAATCCAGCATTAGTAGAAGCCCTTCAGTCGGGTAAATTGGCGGGTGTCGGCTTAGATACTTTGGCACCTGAACCCGTACAAAAAAATAATCCATTGTTGAATTTGCCTCTTGATCTTCAACAAAAAATTATCGTTTCGCCCCATATTAGCGGTTGTACCAGTGGCTTTTTCCATCGTGCCTATCAAACGATATGGGAGAATACCCAACGCATAGCTAAAGGAGAGAAACCTGTCCATGTTGTCAATGCTTTATAGAAGGATGGAACGATATGAAAGTCGTCTATGAACAAGTTCATGAAATGGAAGAGGAGTCTGCTTATATTCGGGCTGTGGAAAAAACATCAACGATTCAAAGTGCCATTGATCTTTTAAAAAGTGGCGATGGTGTCATTTGGTGTCGTCATCAAAACAAAATCATTCGTATTCCTATGCATCAAATCTACTATGTAGAATCGGTCGATAAACATACATATGTCTATTTGATGAATACATGGTATGAAACCAAGCATCGATTGTATGAGTTAGAAAATGTATTGGATCCTTTATTTGCCCGTTGTTCAAAAGCCATGATCATCAATTTAAGAAAGGTCAAACAAGTACAATATGAAATGGGTGGTCGTATGCGTGCGGAATTATTCAATGGAGAAGAAGTCATCATTTCGAGAAGTTATGTAAAAGAAATCAAGAGGAGGCTGGACCTATGATGGATAGACGTAAAGAAATTTTACTACAAGCCATTTCCATTTCTTTTGGGATCTTATGTCTTGTTGCTTTCCAAGGGGTGATTGAACATCTCCTTGGTGATTCATTTCAATTGTTGTGGTACCATCCTATTTCGTTTGTGCTTTGCGGCTTTTTATGCACCATCCCCTATTTCATTTTGGATATCCTGCAACTTCATCCGATTCTTAGTCTTATTCTTCATATTTCCAGCGTCTATGCGATCGTTATGTTGCTTGGTTTGATATGTGGTTGGTATGCAGACGGGCAAGGCGCTTTCCTCCTTTCTATTGGTTATTTTATGGTTTATATCTTCGTTTGGATTGTCACGATATGGATGGGGAAGAAGGATGCTAAACAAATCAATGAAGCCTTAAAAGAAATTCAAGACAAAGAGGTATGATCATGCATCTTGGTCAAGGGTTTGTGTAACTTGGTTGCCAAACTCTTTTTTTGTGAGTATTGATATGTTATTTTCGAAGTAGAAAGAGAGCATACCAATGTCTATTATTGAAGTGAAACATTTAACGAAAAAATATGATCAGCATCTTGCCGTCAATGATATTTCTTTTTCGGTCGAAGAAGGGGAATTATTTGCATTGCTTGGTGAAAATGGCGCTGGTAAATCTACAACGATCCATATTTTATGTACGATCTTGAAAAAAAATCAAGGCGATGTTTGTATTTGTGGATACACCTTAGGAAAAGACGATGATGAAATTCGGAAAAATATTGGGATCGTTTTTCAAAATTCAGTTCTGGATCCTAAGTTGAGCGTCCAAGAAAATTTAATGACTCGAGGTTCTTTTTATGGTATGAAAAAAGTTGAAATCCAAAGACGATTGGCTGAATTTGAAACGTATTTTGAGATGCAATCCTTATGGAAAAAGCCTTATGGAACCTTATCCGGTGGTCAAAAACGACGTGTGGATATTTGTCGCAGCTTGATCCATGACCCTCGTATTTTATTTCTGGATGAACCAACGACAGGTCTGGATCCGAAAAATCGAAAATTAGTTTGGGAATATATCCATTTTTTACGAAAAGAAAAAAAGATGACCATTTTTTTAACGACCCATTATATGGAAGAAACCTCCCATGCGGATCATGTTGTCATTTTGGATCAAGGAAAGATCATGTGTCAGGATACGCCTTCTCGTTTAAAGGATCGTTTTGCCCCAGCTCATTTTCTTTGGTACACCCAACCAAGTCATGAAGCTGAAATAATTGTTTCCAAAATAGGGGATCCTCAATATGAACAAGATCATTATGTAGTAAACATTCAGGGCAATATTACTGCATTTTTATATGCATATCGACATCAAATTATCGATTATGAAATCATTAAAGGAAGCATGGACGATGTTTTCTTAAATTGTACAGGTCATAGTTTAGAATAGCGAGGTGCCGTATGAATGGATATATAGGACTTACAAAACGTAATTTACTTCTATATTTTAAAGATCGACAAGCCATCCTTTTTTCTTTGTTGACACCCATCATTGTATTTGGATTGTACATTTTGTTTTTAAAAGACAATTATGCAGATAGCATGCTTCAAATGGTGGAAGCCATGCATCTTTCGATTTCCACCCAATCCATCGATCAAATCGTATATACTCTATTGTTGAGTGGTATCATGGGATCATCTCTGATCACCATTCCCTATAGTTGTTTAAGTACCATTGTCAAAGATAAAGAAACCAAGGTCGATCAGGATATCGCAACAACCCCCATGAAACGCTATCAAATCGCCTTGGCCTATTATACAAGTGCAACGATTTCAGCTTTTCTGATGACAGCTTTGTTGTTTACAATAGGTTTGTTGTTTCTGCAAGGATTTGGCAATCTATACATGGATGGTCCCACCATTCTTCAACTATATAGCCTGATCTTGTTTGGTTCGATTTCCGCGACCGCATGTATCATGGTCCTCGTTTTGTTTTTTAAGTCTACATCTGCCAGTGATGCTTTTTATGGCTTATTGTCAGCGGGATGTGGTTTTGTGATTGGCGCCTATATACCCTTGTCACAATTTTCCGATTCGATACAAAACGTCTGCAATCTATTACCAGCCACACATAGTACGGTGATGATTCGTAATTTATTGTCAAAAGGGATATTGGATCATATAGAAAATTCCATCATCGGTGGCGATTTGTTTGTGAAAGAGATAAAAAATGTATTTTCTTATCATGCCACCATGTTTGGTCATGACCTTTCAATAATGCATTCTCTTTTATATATAGGAATCCTATTTGTGCTTTCTATTTTTGCGATCATTTTGATCTATGCCAAGACCTATCGAAGAAAGTAATAGAGAAAGAAAAAAGTACATCGACCCAATGTGTGTTATAGTTATGGTTGTATACAAAGGAAGTAAGACCATGATTTATCATACTGTTTTAGAAGCGGTGGGACATACACCAATGATTCGTTTACAACGAATGACCCATGAAGAAGATGCACAAGTATTCGTAAAATTGGAAGGCGTAAATATTGGTGGTTCAATCAAAACGCGAACCGCCCTCATGATGATCGAACAAGCCCAAAAACAAGGAAAAATCCATAAAGATACGATTCTTGTTGAACCCACTTCCGGTAATCAAGGGGTGGGTTTAGCTTTGGTTGGAGCTGTCAAAGGATATAAGACCATCATCATCATGCCAGATTCAGTCAGTGAAGAACGACGGAAATTAGTCAGACAATATGGAGCGGAAGTGATCTTGGTCCATGATGCAGGCAATATTGGTGATTGTATCCAAGCCTGTGTAGCTAAGGCTAAACAAATGGCAAAGGAAGATACACGTGTCTTTGTACCACAACAATTTGAAAATGAAAATAATATCAAGGCACATAAAGAATATACCGCTCAAGAAATTGTAGAACAAGTGAATGGACCCATTGATGGGTTTTGTTCGGGCATTGGGACAGGAGGTACCATTACGGGTGTTGGTCAAGTTCTCAAAGCCAAAAATCCAAAGATAGAGATTTGGGCCGTAGAACCAGAAAAAGCGGCGATCCTATCGGGCCGGCCGGTGGGTACGCATCTACAAATGGGAATTGGTGATGGCTTGATTCCACCCATATTAGATCAAGATATATATTCGCAAATTTGCATCATTTCCGATGAAGAAGCCATTTATACGGCCAAACAATTGGCCTGTCAAGAAGGACTTCTTTGTGGTATTTCCAGTGGCAGTAATGTTGCGGCTGCCCTAAAACTAGCTAAAAAATTAGGTAAAGGCAAAACGGTGGTGACCATACTTCCGGATACGGCTGAAAGATATTATTCAACGCCATTGTTTGATTCGGATTAGAGCGTATTTCGCTCTTTTTTTTTATCAAAAAAGAACCTGCACAAAAAACATGTATAAAATTGTGCCCCCGGCTATGCTCAATAGCGTATTTCGCTTCCAAACATAGGATCTCACCACAACCAGTGTGGCCAGACATTCTGGTAGACCATGTGAAGCTTTCATCCATTGTGTATTGCGAAGACAATAAACCACCAACATCCCCATGATCGCATAAGGTAAGATCGAAGCTAAATAGGTGATATAGGATGGCGTTTCTTTGTGATTGCTAAAAACAAGAAAAGGGAAAAAACGAAGAAGTATGGTGATTCCGGCAATCACCAGGATCAATAATAAAGTGTGTGTATCAGTCATGGCTTTCCTCGTTCTCTAATTGTTTTTTCAAGACAGTCAATAGGAGTGTGATCAAGATCATGGTCGGAATTAAGAAGCGATCAGGGCCAAATAACCAGAGACAAAGAATTGAACAAAACACGCCAATTAAAGCACTGCTGTGATTTTTGGTGTCTAACCATTGTTGGGTGAAAACAACTAGGAAAAGAGCGGTCATCGCAAAATCAATACCGGTGGTATTAAAGAGGATGATGCTTCCTAGAACAGAACCAAGTAGACTGCCTAAGATCCAATAGATTTGATCAAGTAGGGTTACGTAAAAATAATATTTATTTTGTTCAATGCCTGCAGGAACTTCTCCACTACAAACTAAGGAATAGGTTTCATCGGTCAAACCAAAGATCAGATAGGGTTTATAGGGTTGGGTATTGCGATAACGATCAATCATGGAAAGACCATAAAAAAGATGGCGAGCATTGACCATCAGTGTCATGATTGCTGTTGTTATAAGTGTGGCACCGGATGTAATCAAATCAATGGCTACATATTGCATGGAACCTGCATAAATAAAAAAGCTCATCAAAAATGCCCATCCTGGACCATATCCTTTGGATGCAAGTAATACACCAAAACCAGTGCCAAGAACGATATAGCCAGCCATTACGGGCAATGATTGTTTAAATGCATATTTCAATGTCATGTACATTCCTCCCCAATCGCACATATGTGTTATTATACGACAGATAAGAACAAATTGGCGAATAGAAAGAAAATGAAGAATAGAGAAGGCTTTCCATGGTTTTTGGTTGTCTGGCTTGACATTCATACGAGCTAGGGGTATATTTAGCCCATGATTAGCACTTGGCAAACAACAGTGCTAAAAACGGAGGTGTTTATTATGATACTTTTACCGATTTATAACACATTGATTCTTCCCAATACAAGAGTCTATTTTCAAACGGAAGATTTTAAAGAAGTAACCAACCATGAACCGACACAAGGAAGTCGTGTTTTGTTTTTAATGGAAAAGGAAAAGACAGCACCCGAAGATTTGGATGAAAATAGTTTTTATCCAATCGGTGTACGTGGTGAAATTACGGAAGTCAACGATCAAGGATATGTGGCCATTCAAACCAACAATCGGGTACGTTTAAATGATATTTATAAAGTAGCGGATCAAACATTTGATTTTTCATTAACCCGATTGAACGATATCGATGATCTCGATAGCACAACGGAAGCACAAAAAGTTGAAGGCATTAAAGAAGCCATCTTAGAATTTAGTGAGAATACGCCTTGGGGCAGGGACGCAAAGAACTTTATTCAAGGTTTTGATTCTTTAGAACAAATGATTGTTACTGCTTCACCATGGTTAACTATTACCAATGAAGAACGATATCATTTATTGGAAATAGATAGTCGTGCAAAAAGAGCCGAAGCCATTGAAAAGATCATGTATGAATTTAGTGAAACGGCACAAGTTCAGAATGATGCAGCTCGAGCTCAACAGGAAGATTATCGAAAATTGTATAAAGAACAAGCCATTAAAAAACAATTGGATTATCTGCAAAAAGAATTGGATGATATGCATCCGGAAAATGTAACGGATATTCGTCGTATGGAAATGCGGATTGAAGAATCAGGTATGAATGAAGATGCACGAAAAGAAGCGGAAAAAGCATTGAATCGCTTGAAACAAGAAGGGAACAACAGTCCTGAATATGGCATGCTTTATGACTATTTGGATTTTATGACTTCGCTGGCTTGGCGCAAGGAAGCACCCGAAAAGATTGATTTGAAAGAAGCAGAAGCCGTTTTGGATCGCGAACACTTTGGTTTGGAGAAAATCAAGCGAAGAATCATTCAACAGATTGCGGTCATGAATTTAAAGAAGCAACAATCGGGTTCCATTCTTTTGTTTGTCGGTGCACCAGGAACAGGAAAAACAAGTATTGGAAAAAGTATTGCGGATGCCTTGCATCGAAAATATGTGCGCGTCAGTTTAGGCGGTGTCCGTGATGAAGCGGATATTCGTGGTCATCGTCGAACCTATATTGGTGCGATGCCTGGACGAATCATGGATGGCATCAAAAAAAGTGGCGTATCCAATCCCGTCATGGTCTTAGATGAAGTGGATAAATTATCTTCTTCCTATAATGGTGATCCAGCCAGTGCTTTATTGGAAGTATTGGATCCTGAACAAAATTCTACCTTTACCGATCATTATATGAATGTACCTTATGATTTATCGGATGTCTTATTTGTATGTACGGCCAATACGATGGATACGATTCCTGAACCATTATTGGATCGTATGGAAGTGATTCGTTTTTCTGGTTATACCGCATCAGATAAGTTACAAATTGCGAAACAACATTTATTGCCAAAAGCGATGGAATCTATGGGCATCACAAAGGATATGTTGGAAGTGCCAGATCCAACCATCGAAGAAATAATTTCTGGTTATACGATGGAAAGTGGCGTTCGTGGTTTAAAGAATCGGTTAGATACACTTTGTCGTTCCGTGGCTGTTCATGTAGAACAAGACGATGATAAAAAAGTTACGGTCTTACCAGAAGATCTATCTGAATTATTGGATATGCAACCGATTCGTCATGGTCGGAAATTAACAGAAACCAAGCCGGGTATCGTAACGGGTCTAGCGTGGACAAGTGCAGGTGGAGAAATTTTATTTATTGAAACTCTATTTACCAAAGGTCAAGGCAAGACCATTATTACGGGCCAGTTGGGCGATGTCATGAAGGAATCCGCACAAATTGCGATTAGCATTGTGAAATCCATGTTCCCAGAAAAAGAAAAATTATTTGAGGAAAATGATCTACATATTCATGTCCCAGAAGGTGCTGTGCCAAAAGATGGACCTTCGGCTGGTATCACCCTGACAACTGCCTTAGCTTCCTTAGTAACTGGTAAGAAAGTAGAACCAACGGTTGGTATGACCGGTGAAGTGTCTTTACGGGGTGTTGTGACAGCTATCGGTGGTTTGCCAGAGAAGTTAATGGCAGCGGCACGAGCTGGCTTAAAGACGATTTATATTCCTGAAGAAAATATTCGTGATTTGAAAGATGTACCACAAGAAGTAAAAGATCAGTTACAAATTATTGGTGTCAAAGAAGTATCCGATGTATTAAAAGCCAACAATATCTTGGATGCATAAAGCGAAGAAGCTGTAGCGAAATCGTTACAGCTTTTTTCTAAAGTTTGTAGAAAAGTTTGATAATCATTTTCATTTTGGTTGGCATAGGCATCCGCAAATTGCGCCATCGATTGAATAAAACAATCATTTTTTCCTAAATAACCGGCAATCGCAAATCGATTTCCGGTTTTTGCGTGTGCATGAGCCAATGTCCTTGCACATAAAGTACAATATCCCACAAAATCATTGGCTTCTTTGATTTGTAAGATGAGTGTATCCTGATTGGAACCACCTTCTAGTAAAATGACCCAGCAACGAGTGCCTACACTACCAACACCTACCACTTTGAAAGCAATATCACGAATGGTGTATTGATCAATGATAAAGCGACGCTCTTTGGGTAAGCTAAGCCGATAGGTTTTCATCATCAATTCCAGTTGTTTGGATAGTTGTTGCGGAGGGATCGATAGTTTTTTTGCTTCAGGATGGTACGCATGGGATAGATTTCGGATGGATCTTCTTTGAAACGATAATGATCATCCACACATCCAACGGACTCATCAACGTATATCGATGCATCGAATCTTGATACGTTTTCATAGCTAGTTCACTCATATCCGAAGCTATGATGATGTCGGCACCGCGAAAGAAAACAGATGCTTTTATTCGTTCATGGCAAAGGAAAATAACATCTTGTACATGATTTTTTTCTTGATCAAAGATCAATTGAAATTTATCGGTTCCATTGGTTCGGAACGTCCATTGTCCTTGATTGGGAGCGTGGTAAGGTCTTACGCAAGGATTTTCCATATTTTTTGCCTTGTTTTGAATTTCGCGAAAAAATGCCGTACGAATAGGATCGAGTAAAGGAAATATATTTTCATTATTCATAAATAGGTCCCCATTTTTATATATGGAAAAAATTTTGAATATAATTGACCAAAAAGTCAATAATAATTACAATAGCTTTGGTGATAGAATGCGAAAGGAAATAAAAACCCAAAGAACCAAGGAAAAAATCCTCAAAGCAGGTATTCAAGAATTTGGTCAGAATGGATATGCGGGTAGTTCGATCAATGCAATCTGTGCGACCGGTATCAATAAAGGACTGATTTATCATAATTATAAAGATAAAGATGATCTCTATTTGGCTTGTGTGAAAAGAAGTATGGAAGAGATGGCAACTGATATTGAAACACAAATGAGCAAAGGTGTGGCATACAACACAGCACGTATGCACTTTTTTTCTTCCCATGAAATGGAAGCACGACTTTTTTTGGAAATTATGGTAAATCCACCACAAAAATTAGAATCTAAAATCAAAATACTTCGTGCACCGATTGATGTGCTTAATCGCCAACAATTTGGTCAATTACTCGCAAAACATACCCTTCGAAAGAATGTGAGTGAAGAAATGGCTTATCAATGGATGGAATGGATGCAAACGTTTTATAACATGTGGTTTCAAAGGCAAGAAAACAAAAATGCGAGTTTTATGGATCGTATGGAACAACATGAAAAAGGGGTTGCTCAATGTATTGATTTGATGTTGTATGGCATTGCCCAAAAGAAGGAGGAATGAAAATGTTGATCATCCGATGGCTTTTGACTTTAGTCTGTGCTTTCCTTATTGGTCGTTTGATGACCAAGATCCATATGCCATCAATTTTAGGATGGTTGATTGCTGGCATGGCTTTGGGACCTCATGCTTTGGCATGGATGCCACAAACCATATTAGATAGCAATTGGTATAACTGGATCCAAGATATTTTAAGTGTTGGGGTTGGCTTGATGTTAGGTACGGAACTGATTTGGAAAAAGTTAAAAAGGTATGGAAGTGCTTTATTGATCACGACCTTGACCCAATCCCTAGGTACTTTTTTGATCGTGTCCTTTGTTTTTAGCGTTGTCTTCTCTTTTCAAGGGATTCCCATCTGGTTAGGGTTTGCGTTTGGTGGTATTGCTTTGGCAACTGCACCGGCACCGGCCTTGTCCATTACGCAGGAATATCATACCAAAGGCCCCGTTACGGATACATTATTGCCCATGGCTGTGTTGGATGATATTGTTGGGATCATTGTTTTCTTTAGTGTCAATGCAGCAATTGCCAAACAAGTCTCAGCAGGATCGATGCCTTGGTACATGGTCCCTGTCATGATCTTCTTGCCCATTCTCATTGGAATCCTTCCTGGGTATATCACAGGAAAATGGTTACAACGAAGGGAACAACCACGATCAATCTTGGCTATTCTTTTAGTTATGATCGTTGTGACGACCCTTTTTGGTTGGGTTTGTCAAAGATATATAACATCAAGCATTAATTTGAACTATGTTTTGATTGGGGTTTCTTTTTCAACTGTATTTTCCAACATGGTATCGGATGAGAAGCTCCAAACCATAATTAAGATCTATAATCCCTGTCTTTTAGTGGCGCTTCTTACTACCATTGTGAATTTAGGTGCCCCTTTAAACTATCATTTAGTGCTTGGTGCCGGTGGCTATACAGTTATATATATTGTCAGTCGTGCGTTTGGAAAATATTGTGGGGCTCGTTTTGGTGCACATCGCACCGAACTGCCAGAAACGGTACAAAAATATTTGGGGTTGACCTTATTACCGCATAGTGGCGTCTCTCTGATCTTTACCGGCATCATTTGTGCTACTTTATCCCAAAATCCAAACTTAGTGCACATTGTACAGGGGACCATTGCGGCGGCTGCCATCATCAATGAATTTATTGCGGTCCTGGTTGCCAAGAAAGGTTTTGAATTAGCGGGGGAAATGAATGCATAGGAAAAAAGGGATTGATTTGAAATTTTAATATAAATTATCACTTAGTATTGATTTTTACAATTTTTACCTCTATCGCTTATGTATGATAAGCCTATAGATAAAGGTGTCTAGAACGAGAGATTCATAGATGCCTTTTTCTTTTGTAGAAAGGATGAGAACAATGGATGCAAGAATTGCAGAACATCCGATTTTGGGGAAACAAGAAAAGGGATTACCTCGTTCTATTTTGACTTTGATCTTGAATGATAAAGATACGGGCGCTCCCAAAGCGTTCATGTCGGCCAATATTTTATCCGCTTATCGAACGGGTGCTGTACCGGGGGGGTTGGCTTTAAATATTTTGCGAAAGACGATGCGAAAGTAATCGGTATTGTCGGGCCAGGGGTCATGAGCAAGACGGCATTAGCTGCAGCGATGGCAGTACGCCCAAGCATCCAAACGGTGAAGGTAAAAGGTCGTGGAAAAGCCTCTTTGAATCGATTTGTGCAACATGTCAAAGATACCTATCCAAATGTGGATGTGTATCCAGTAGAAACAATCGAAAAAGCAGTTAAAGATGCGGATATTGTTTCGGTTTCCACTTCCACGCCAACAACGGGAGATACATCGATTTATCCATATATTGCGGAAGAATGGATCAAACCAGGCGCGGTGATCGAATCCACTGCAGCGTTACGATTTGATGATGATTTTGTGATTCATCGTGCCCGAACGGTGACCGATAATATTAAATTATATGAAGCATGGGAAGAAGAAATGAAGCCAGATGCCTATAAGACTGTCCCCATTCCAGCGGTTCATGTGATGGATCTGATTGCCGAAGGTAAGATGTCACTGGATCAAGTCGATGATCTAGGTGATGTGATATTGGGGAACGTTCCGGTACATCGTAAAGAAGGGGAAGTCATCATTTATTCCGTAGGTGGCATGCCAATTGAGGATATCGCATGGGGAACGATGGTGTATCGAAATGCATTAAAAAAAGGCATTGGTCAAACATTGAATCTTTGGAATGTACCACAAATGGTAAAAAGCTCGATTGCTCGAGCTTTTTTTGGACTTGGCAATACCAATGGGTATTCCTTCACAGATATGGCCACCATTTATCAGTCTTCATTGTTTCGGTAATGTTTGTTTCAATCAAAACTTCATGGAGATCGCATCCCCAAGGCTTTATTCATGAGCCAGATGCCTTTAGCGACTATGAATGCATCATGGATATCGATTTGTTCCATTTGTTGTTTTCCCTTTTTTATATTTTATGGATCTTAGATTCATCAAATTCATCGATTGTATGTGGTGGCAAGGTTTGTCCTGGTAGACCCAAAGATAGAATGCCAACAATATGATATGTATTGGGGGCACCAACTATTTCTTTGACGACTTCTTCGGCATCTTTTCCAAGTGCATTCGTTCGTTTCCGCATTTGGACCCAACAAGAACCGACATCCAATGCTGTTGCCATAAGTTGCATATAACTCATCGCAATGGAACAGTCTTCAATCCAAACATCAGAAAGGGAGGAATCGGCCATCACGATGATAGCGGCGTTGGCATCACAAATAAAAGCACCAGATGGCTTGATCATACTGAGACTTTTCAAGATGCTTTTATCTTGGATGACATAGAATTGACAAGGTTTTTTATTTCGGCTCGAAGGAGCGAGTAAACCCGCTTGTAGGATTTTTTGTAGGGTATCTGTATCAATTTCGTCTTTTGTGTATTTGCGAATACTGCGACGTTTTCGTAAAAGTTCTTCTAGATTCATGAGTTTTCCTTTCGAATGGATGCGATGCCATTCACAAATAAATGATTCGTTAATTCAATGAGTTTTTCTAAGGGAACATGCTTCTTATCGGTGACCCACCGACGATAAATATTGACCGACCCCAACGCTAAAAAGGTATTGATGATATGTTGCTCAGATTGGGAATACGTATGATATGGATTATATCGATGACGATTATGTGAAAGGGTGATCAAAAAAAGCTTATCGGCAAAATCATGATAACTTGGGTCACAAACCATCTTTTCTACATATGGCTCTTGCTTAGACATGAAGGTAAAAAAGATACGATTGACTTCGGAAAAGGGAGCATCAGGAGCAATCTGATCAATGGCTTGATAATAGCTTTCGGAAACTTCTTTTAATACATCTTCATACAAGGTTTCTATGGTCGTGTAGTGAAGATAGAATAATTTGCGCTCGTTCGGATAATTCTTTCACCGTGATCTTAGATGCATTCATTTCCATGACCATTTCTTTAAAGGCATTTTTGATAGCTTTTTCGGTTTTGATGACGCGAAGATCAGATTTTCTTTGGGCCATGGGATCTCTTTTCTATCCAAATTTTTGAATATGTGGCATAAGCACCAGAATCAAAAAGTTGGAGATTGTTTTTTCTATCAAATAAATAATAATAGCCTTGCAAGAAATAATCAACACATGGACAGAAACAGAGGGAGGTAGCGATATGGCAGAAAAAATTGTACAAACAGCCGATAGAAAAGTGTTGGGTGAATTTGCACCTGCGTTTGCGCACTTTAATGATGATGTATTATTTGGTGAAAATTGGAATAATCCAGATATCGATGTAAAGACACGATGCATCATTACTGTGGTTGCTTTAATGGCACAGGGAATCATGGATGATTCTTTAAAATATCATATAAAGAATGCGAAAGAACATGGTATATCTCAAAAGGAAATGGCAGCGATTGTTACTCATGTTGCGTTCTATGCTGGATGGCCTAAAGCTTGGGCGGTTTTCTAATTGGCGAAAGAAGTATATGGCAATGATCGTATATCCATCGATATCAGTCTTTGTGATGGTTGGTTTCCGATTCTGTATGGTGGTCAAGAAGAATCATTGATATATCAAAATCGTATGATCATAGGTCATTTAGAAGATGACGCATTAGAAAAAATAACACACTTGCCAAAGCGAGTGTGTTTCAAAATAAAATGGGAGGAAACAAAGTGAAAGCAGCAAATAAAGAAGAGTTTGAAAAAATGAATATGTTTGGAACCGGGATACCTAATGATGGATATGCACAATATTTTGATGGAAAATCATTTTTGAATCCATTGGTTGATTCAAATACTTCGCCTTTATTTTTGGCCAATGTCACATTTGAACCTGGATGTCGTAACCATTGGCATATTCATCATGCTTCAAAAGGTGGCGGACAAATCTTGATTTGTACTGCAGGTGAAGGATGGTATCAAGAAGAAGGCAAGCCAGCCCAATCATTGACACCAGGAACCGTTGTGGTCATTCCATCTGAAACGAAACATTGGCATGGTGCGAAAAAAGATAGCTGGTTCTCACATATTTCTGTCGAAGTTCCTGGTGAAGATACTTCGACCGAATGGTTAGAGGCAGTGGATGTCGATGCGTATCAAGTGCTTTAGGGAGAACCTATGGAAAACGAAAAATTGATGTTAACTGCAGATTGGGATAAGACCTTCCCTCAAAGTGGTCTAGTGAATCATAAAAAGATTACTTTCCATAATCGGTATGGCATTCCGTTAGCTGCGGATATGTATATTCCCAAAGCATGAAAGGAACCATTTGCAGCTTTAGCGGTTGCCGGTCCATTTGGAGCGGTGAAAGAACAAGCTTCTGGTTTATATGCACAGACGATGGCAAAACGCGGTCTTTTAACGATTGCGTTTGATCCATCGTATACGGGCGAAAGTGGAGGACAACCTCGCTATGTTGCTTCACCTGATATCAATACCGAAGATTTTAGTGCAGCGGTTGATTTCTTGTCTGTACAAGAGAATGTAGATCCGGAAAAGATTGGTATTATTGGGATTTGTGGATGGGGTGGCATGGCACTCAATGCAGCTAGCATGGATCCACGAATCAAAGCGACGGTCACATCTACGATGTATGATATGAGTCGCGTTATGGCCAATGGCTACTTCGACGCCATGGATGCAGATGATCGTTATGCATCAAGAGAACAATTAAATGCTCAACGTACCATAGACTATCGGAAAGGGACCTATGCACGGGCTGGAGGTCTACCTGAAGAAGCCGATGAAGACGCCCCTTTCTTTGTGAATGATTATGTGGCTTATTATAAGCATCGCGCCTATCATCCTCGTTCTTTGAATTCCAATGATGGTTGGAATGTGACATCTTCCTTATCTTTCTTGAATATGCCTATCCATTGTTATGCAAGTGAGATTCGTAACGCCGTCCTGGTCATTCAAGGAGAAAAGCGCATTCTTGTTACTTTTCAAAAGATGCGTTCAAAAAATTAAAAGGCGACAACAAAGAATTGATGATCATTCCGAATGCCGTACATACCGATTTGTACGATAATTTGGATGTGATTCCATTTGATAAAATTGAAGCTTTTTTCCATCAATATTTAAAATAGGCGGAGGGCAGAAGAATCTATCCTAAATCAGAGGAGCAAGAAAAAATATGAATCAAGTTTTGGTTGTTTATTATTCATGGTCCAATGGCAATACGAAACGAATGCGACCTTAGCAACCATTGATACCATTCAACCCTACACAGAATCTTATCAAGATGTGGTAGATTAAGGAAAACGAGAAATGAATCAAGGATATATGCCACCTATGCAAACGGTGGCAAGGCAAAATATTCATTCTGTTTATGACCCATGCAGGCTGTCCTGAACATGTAATCAAAGATATGAAGAAGGAGTGTAAACAAGCAATCAACTATCAATGGAAATTTACTTTGATGCCAATGGGGGGGTGATCATTAGGAAACGGATATCGATGAAATCAATCAATGGATTGAAAAATCATTGCATAAATATGTTGGCAAGATTTCTGAATAGAAATTTGCCGATTTTTTTGTAAGCATGAAAAAGATACATTACACTGGAAATGACATAAATATATCAAATACATGAAGAAGTCGTTAAAAGCGATAAAACATAAAAGAAAGGTCATGAAATGGTACACAAAGTTATTAAAAATGCTTTGTGAACGGAAGGCTGATTGCACGCATAATTGAATGGAACATGGATGATTTGTATAATTATATGTATTTAAACGGAAAAGAGGAATGGAAGCATGGCAGATTGGAATGCGCAACAATATAAAAAATTTGAGAGAGAACGGACCCAGCCATCTATTGATTTGATTCATCGTATAGACGGTAAACCAAATTCTATTTTAGATATTGGATGTGGTCCAGGAAACAGTACATATCAATTAAAAAAGTATTTTCCAAAAGCGCATCTTCTGGGTATTGATCAATCGCAAGATATGTTAGCGAAGGCCAAGATGACGTATCCTGATCTTTCTTTTCAGGAAGCTAATATTCCAAATGATCTAGGATCATTGGATTCGTATGATTTGATTTTTTCGAATGCTTGTTTACATTGGATTCCGGATCATTCTACTTTATTGCCAAAATTGATCAATCAATTAAATGACCATGGTGTCTTAGCTGTACAAATGCCAATGGTACAAACAGCTATTTTTTATCGCTGTTTAAATGAAGTATTAACCAGAGAAGAATGGAATAGATTAAGGAATATACATAATTTTCATAATCTCTCACCGAATGAAACATTTGATATTTTAATGCCAATTTCAAATGTGACTATGTGGGAAACAACATATTATCATGTATTAGAAAATCATGACGCAATTATTGAATGGTATAAAGGAAGTGGATTGCGGCCTTATTTGAATTTATTATCAGAAACGAAAAAGGAAGAGTTTATTTCAGATGTAATGCGTATTCTTCAAAAAGAAATACCCATGCAAAAAAATGGTTCAGTTTTATTAAAAATGCCAAGATTATTTTTTATCGCGAGAAAATAGCACAATCAATGGAATGAATGATTGCCTGTTGTAGGATATTGGTAATGTGATGCCCTGCAATGGGTTTTTTGTATGGGCATAAAGTGATTGATAGATGGAATATTATAATGTTCATTTTTTTCTTTTTTCCAATATCCTAATAAAATATAAGGAAAGAAGGAGATAGCATAAAATGTTTTTGTAAACGTTAGAAGTTCCATTTGCATAAAAAAAGGAAGTTAATCCTTGTAGAAATAATTGTGACCAAACAAATTCGAAAGGAGACTTCCCATGTCTAATTTTAACACAGAACTCTACAAAGCTTTAGCCTCAGGTTCATCAATTGATGAAATTGTTCGTTCAGAAATTGAATCCTGTGTCAATTTTCTTCTGAAAACAGAACTAACCAGCTTCCTTGATTATGAGCCTTACGATACGGCTGGATACAATACGGGCAATTCCAGAAATGGATACTATGCTCGTACCATCACGACCCGCTATGGCGATATCGAGGTTCAGGTACCTAGAGATCGTAACGGTGAATTCAAGCAGCAGACCATCCGGCCTTATAAACGAAATACAGATAATCTGGAAACGACGATCCTACAGCTTTATTCCAAAGGAATCACCATTTCGGAAATCAGTGATCTGATTGAGAAAATGTATGGGCATGCCTATACACCGGCAACGATTTCAAATATGACGAAAGCGGTATATCAATGTAAAACATCAGAAGAAGCTAATAAGGCATTGGATGATTTTATTGAGACATACAAAGATAGATATCCAAATCGAAGGTTTGAACAAGCAATTGAAACGGAAGATCAAACAGAAAGAACAGTTTCCCAATGAAGCATCATTGGAACGTTTTGTATGCACCTACTTCATGGAATATAACCAACAATTTTCCAATCGTATACATCGTGGATTCAATAAAGTTCAAAAGGAACTGGTTGATATGTTTGGTCAACGATACAAATAACAGCACGCATTATTCTGCAGGGAGGACTGTTTACACAAAATTATTTGAACTATCAAGGTGGATTGCATTTTACAAAAATGAATATTAAAAAGAGATAAAATGAAAATAATATTTAATATTTTATTATATGATGCTAGAATTATAGCATCTAATAAGCAATAAAATTAGTTTTATCGATTGATGCTAATTTTAAGAGAGAAAAGGAGAGGACTATGTAATCAAAATGGCAGGATATTGCACGACGATTTGCGAGTTTTGTGATTTGTTTTGGTATGGTCTTTAGTAATCTGCAAGTTTCTGCGATTGTTCAAGATACAACACCTACCAATGTGGTTACGGAAGATGCAAATGGTGAAGCAACGAATGAACAGACACCAGTTACAACGGATGAAACCATTACGGAGAATGTATCGAGTGAAAACAGTACTGAAAATGTAACAGCAGAAAAAGATGCATCCGAAAAAACGGATGAAACTACTACGGAAAATGAAGATAAAGAAAAAGAAGATACAAAAACGACGTATGATTATGAAGATGGTGCGGTGAAAGTAACGGCTACATTATCGGATGCATCGGCTATTCCTGATGATGCAGAGTTTGTCGTTACCCCGGTAACCAACCATTCAAATGGTTATAATTATCAAGCGTATATGGACGCATTGAATGCGAATGCAGAAAAAGAACATTCAGAGAAAAATACGTTATTGTATGATATCGCTTTCTATCATGAGGATGAAAATAAGAAAAGAGTGGAAGTTCAGCCTGCCGATGGAGCGGTAACGATCAATGTATCTTTTAAGAATGCACAATTGGCTGATGCAATCAAAGCGAAAGAGGATGCGGATGTCCAAGTAAAACATTTGCCATTGACCCCATCGGTAAAGGCAAGTGTGGATTCGACAGCACAGGCAACTGCAATTAGTGCGCATGATGTACAGGTAGAAAATGTTGTCGCAAATGCCTCGATTGGTAATGAGGCTTTAACGTTTAGCTTGAACAGCTTTAGCGTGGTTGCCGTCACAAAAACTGGAGAAACCTTAGATCCGGTTGCTGCCAATGGGTTTAACTTAGAAACCGTATTGGGAGCAGGAAACAATTATGGTGTGATTGCCAATACTTATTCTCAAGATGGTGATACGGAAACAAACCTAATGGTAGGAAGTTATGCATCGAATGCGTTTGATACAGGTGCATCTGCTAACTATGCCAATGCGGGTGGGGATGATTACATCGGTCGTATTGTTTCTGGAACACCATTGCGTTTCAAACTGCCACCAGATCATATTTATTTAGGGGATGATGCATGGGCAAGTTATGAAAAAAATAACGATATTTTTGCGAAAGATCATCTGGATCCAAAAACAGAAATCGTTCATCAGCCAATGGATGTAGGCGGTATCATTAATGCCATAGGCAGTAATGTAAGTAGCACACTACCATCCAATATTCCAACCATCAAGGAAACGGTTGGTAATGACGGTGTTGCCGTTGATATCACAAATAAAGGTCCTGGTACCTATGTACTTCAATTTGATGATTCTTCCTTTTCTAGAAATGGAAATCAAGGATTCAATATCAAAAAGAATGCAGATCAAAATATCATCATTTATTGTACAAGTACGTCTTTGGAAATAGACGATTATCAAATCAACGGGGTTCAAATGGCCAATTATGTTGCGGATACAAACCCTAGTGCAGATGGTATCATCAATTCAGTCATTTTCTATGGACCAAATGCAACATCTGTTAAAATTGGTAGTAGTAATAGTACAGCCGGTATATTCATTTTTCCAAATGCAACCATAACAAAAGATAAAACTTGTGCAGGAATCTTGGTTGCCAATTCGTATAATTGCAAAGGCGGTGAATGGCATTATCATAATCACCATTTAGTGTCTCCAACCAATCGGCCGAAGACAAAAACAAGTGTATCTGTCAAGAAAGAATGGTACGATTCCAACAACAAAGATGGTAAACGCCCGGATAGCGTTACTGTCCATCTATTTGCGGATGGTGAAGATACGAACAAGACAGTTGAATTGAATGCAGACAATAATTGGAATGGATCCTTTACCGATCTTGATAGTAAAAAGAGTGGTAAAGCCATTACCTATACTGTACAAGAAGACAAAGTAGATGGGTACGATGCTTCCATTAGTGGCAATGCGACAGATGGATTTACTATCACAAATACCCATAAGACGGAAACGGTAGATATCAGCGGTACGAAGACCTGGAAAGATAACGACAACCAGGATGGCAAACGTCCGGATAAGATCACCGTTACTTTGATGGCTAACGGAGAAGATGTGCAATCCAAAGAAATAGCTGGGGACTGGACATATAAATTTAACAACTTGCCAAAATATGACAACGGCAAAGAAATAAAATATACCATTAAAGAAGATAAAGTAGCTGGATATACTTCAGAAGTCAAAGGCTATGATCTGATCAATACACATAAGATTGAGAAAACAAGTGTATCTGTCAAAAAAGAATGGGATGATACAAAGAACCAGGATGGTAAACGACCAACAGAAGTTATCGTACATCTTTATGCAGATGGTAAAGATACCGGTAAGACAGTTGAATTGAATGCCGATAATCATTGGAAAGCAAGCTTCAATGATTTGGATGTCAATAAAGATGGCAAAGCCATTGAATACACAGTCAAAGAAGATGAAGTCAAAGATTATGAAACATCGACAAGTGGCGATGCCAAATCTGGATTTGTATTGACGAATAGTCATAAGACGGAAACAGTAAATATCAGTGGTACGAAGACATGGGCCGATAATGACAACCAAGATGGTGCAAGACCAGACAGTATCACGATCCGATTGATGGCTGATGGCAAAGAAATCCAAAAACAAGAAGTCAAAGCAGATAAAGATGGCAACTGGACATATGCATTTAATGACTTGCCTAAATATGCGAATGGTCAAGAAATCACATATACAGTCAGTGAAGATGCAGTTAAGGATTACACGACCACCCAAAAGGGTAATGATTTCACAAATACGCATAAAGTTGGTAAGACCAGCGTAAGTGTCAAGAAGATCTGGAAAGATAGTAATAACCAAGATGGTATCCGACCAGAAAAGATTACTGTAGAGTTATTAGCAAATGGTGAAAAGACCGACAAGACATTGACTCTAGATGAAAAGAACAACTGGAGTGGATCATTTACGGATCTAGATGCCAAGAAGAAGGGTAAAGATATCCAATACAGTATTGCCGAAGTATCGGTTCCAAAAGGATACAAATCTATCATTACAGGAGATGCAACCAAGGGTTATATCGTTACCAATACACATACGACTCATAGAACAACAACGGGTAAGAAAACAAATCATACGAGCGGTACAAATACAGGAATGGAAACCAATGTACGATTCTATTCATTATCAACTATCGTTTCCTTACTTGCGATTGCATTCTTTAGAAGAAGATTTGTGAAATAAAACTAGATCAAGACTGGGCAACTCCCAGTCTTTTTCGATATAATGAAAACGGAGGAGTGGCCTATGATTAAACCCATCGAAAGAAATATACTTGTTTTAAAACAAAAAGCGAAACCTGCTACAAAAGAAGATATTTCCATTGCGCGTGATTTAATTGATACTTTACAAGCGCATAGTGAGGAATGTGTAGGTATGGCAGCCAATATGATTGGTATTCCCAAAGCCATTATCGTTGTGAATGTGGGGCCTTTTCTTATGGCTATGTTCAATCCAAAAATTATTAAGAAAACATCTCCTTTTGAAGCAGAGGAAGGATGTTTATCTTTAGATGGGGTTCGTAAAACCACGCGCTACCAAACGATTGAAGTAGAGTATCAAGATTTTTCTTTTCATAAAAAGAGACAAGTATTTCATGGATGGACCGCTCAAATTATTCAGCATGAAATCGATCATTTGGATGGCATTTTGATTTGATTTCCATCTTCTCATTGAATATCCATGGCTTCCTTGGTAAAATAGTTTGGTAAAAGGTAAAGGTGAGTAAGTATGGCAATTGAAGCTGGAGATTTTAAAACAGGATTAACAGTTATGGTAGATGGCGATCCTTGGCAAGTATTAGATTTTATGCATGTAAAGCCAGGTAAAGGAGCTGCCATTTTAAAAACAAAGATGAAGAACTTAAAAACGGGTTCTACGCAAGAAAGAAATTTCAACGCGAATACAAAATTCGAAGCAGCAATCATTGAGAAAAAAGAAGCCCAATATTCTTATGAATCGGGTGGTGTTTATTATTTCATGGATAATGAAACATACGATATGTATGAATTGGATGAAGCACAAGTTGGTTTCAATAAGAACTTCCTAACAGAAGGAATGAATGTTGGTTTGGTTTTCTTTGAAGGGGAATGCTTAACAATTTCACTTCCTGGAAAAGTAGAAGTGACCATCGTGGAAACAACACCAGCCATCAAAGGGGCTCCATCTACACAATCAAAAGATGCTGTGACCGATACGGGATTAACGATTCGTGTTCCTCAATTTATTGCACAAGGCGAAAAAGTTTTAGTCAACACCGAAGATGGAAAGTATGCAGGAAGAGCTTAGTCATAAGCTCTTTTTTTCAATATGAATCAGGTTGTATTAATTACCGGATCAGCCAAAGGAATCGGAAAAGCCATTGCGTTTGAATTGGCTCAAGCTGGATATGCGATTGTGATTAATTATCGCTCTTCAAAACAAGAGGCTCTAGCTGTACAAAACCAAATACAAGATATGTATTCTGTACCATGTTTATGTATACAAGCCGATGTATCCAAAGAAGCAGAAGTTGATCAAATGGTTTCTTTGATTGATGAAAAACTAGGCGGAGTCGATATTCTTATTAATAATGCAGGGATTGATTTATCCAATCTCTTTCATTTAAAGACAGCCGATGAATTCCGTAAAACATTGGATGTCAATGTAGTGGGTGCGTATAATTGTGCCAAACGCGTTTATCCACATATGTTAAAACAAGAATATGGACGAATCATTAATATTTCTTCTACCAATGGTATGAATACCTACTATCCAATGAGTTTTGATTATGATACATCCAAAGCCGCATTGAATGCACTAACCCATGATCTAGCCGTGCAATTTGCACCCTATGTACATGTGAATGCGATTGCACCTGGATTTATTGGTACAGAAAGCGAATTAGAAGGCTATGATGAAGACTTTCTGCGATCTGAATGTGAAAAGATCTTGGTGAAACGCTATGGAAAACCAGAAGAAGTAGCGCATCTTGTCAAGTTTCTAATCAGTGATCAAGCCGATTATATCAATAATTCCATTCTTCGTATCGATGGCGGACAAATGGGAAGCATATAAAAACCAGTGAATTATTTTTTTTCACTGGCTTTTTCAATATTGGTCAATGCGAGCAAGATCGATAATTTACCATATTCAAACGATAGACCACCTTGCATATATAAAGTATAAGGAGGAACAACAGGTGCATCGGCACTTAATTCAATGGTTGATCCATTGGTGAAACTACCGCTTGCCATGACCTCATCAAAGGGATATCCAGCCATCGGTGCTGGCATGATCCGTACATACGAATCGATTGGAGAAGCCGATTGGATGCCTTGCGTAAATTGTACTAGGTTATCCACACTACCTAATTCTACGGTTTGAATGATGTCGGTTCGCTTTTCTTTCCATGTTGGTGAAACATTTGTATATCCTAATTTTTCTAACATATAGGCAGCAAAGACTTGGGTTTTTAACGCATTGCGAACAGCTGTTGGTGCCATGAAAATGCCTTTGAAGAATGCGTTGTTTTGATTGAAGTTGGCCCCTAGATTCTTACCAATACCAGGCGCTGTTAATCGATCGGCAACCATTTGAATCAAATCTTTTCTTCCCGCAATGTACCCCCCACTTGAAGCTACACCACCACCAAGATTCTTCATTAAGGAACCTACGACAACATCTGCACCAACATGACCAGGCTCTAGGGTTTCTACTAATTCTCCATAGCAATTATCCACCATGATAATAACATCCGTATTCACTTTTCGAATGGCTTGGATTACATGCGCTATTTGATCAATAGATAAAGAAAGACGCGAAGAATAGCCACGAGAACGTTGGATTTCTACCAATTTCACATCTTGTTTCTGTAAACGTTTGACGATCTTTGCCTCATCGAATTGATTAGCCACTAAATCAATTTGTTCATATTTGACCCCATACGCCTTTAATGATTGAGTCGAATTTCCAATTAATCCAACCATCTCTTGTAACGAATCATATGGCTTTCCCGATAGGGAAATCATAGTATCTCCATGTTTTAATAAAGCCGAAAATGTTAAGTATAGGGCATTGGTACCACTCATGATCTGTGGACGAACTAAACTATCTTCACAACCTAATACGCTCGCAAAGATGCGTTCTAATTTATTTCTTCCTTCATCAAATTCGCCATATCCATTCATTTCCGCAAAATCTGTATAGGATACATTATTTTCAATAAATGCCGATAAGACGCGATCCGAATTCTTTAAACAGACTTCATCGATTTGTGCATATATATCTTTACAATCCATATCGGCTTGTTTCCCAAGTTCCAGTAATTTTGTCTCAATTTGATTAATAATCATAGATTTCTCCTTTTCGTGCTTATCTATTATGGACTAAACACCATAAAAATTCGAGCAGTTTTTAGAGAATGCTTTATAATACAAACAAAGGATGTGAAAAAATGGAAGAAAGACTACAAAAGCAATTGGCATTTGCGTTAGAAATTGATAAAGAAAAAAATATTTTTCGACAAACCCATTTAACCCATCATGGACGTCGTGAAAACGATGCTGAACATGCTTGGCACATGGCTATCATGGCCTATATCTTAAAAGAATATGCGAATGAGCCTGTTGATATTGGCAAGGTCATGATCATGAGTTTGATTCATGACATTGTGGAAATTGATGCAGGTGATACCTATGCGTATGATCAAGCAGGAATAGCTACACAAAAAGCACGCGAAGACGCAGCTAAAGAACGTATTTATTCGTTATTGCCAGATGACCAAAAAAACGAAATGATAGCCTTATTTGATGAATTTGAAGCCAATGAAACGGCCGAAGCTCGATTTGCGCATGCGATGGATAATCTCCAACCTTTATTGTTGAATAATAGCAATGATGGTGGCGATTGGAAAGAACATCATGTGCATGCCAGTCAAGTCTATGGTAGACAAGTAAAAACCAAGATGGGATCGGAAACACTGTATGCGGTGGTTGATGACATTTTGCAGGAAAATATTAAAAAGGGAAATTTGATCAAGGATTAAAAAAATATGCATCTGCATATTTTTTTAGTTGGGATAGATCTTTTCGAATAGCCAGTGCGTAAACGGTGCCGCCGCAAACATGTTCCAGAAAAAAGCCATGAGAAAGTTTTTTAAAACCGTACCTACCCAAATAGCAGGTAAGTTATAGATGGCTTGATGGGCTAAGATCACATTGAATAGGATCGAAGCAACCATGCTCATGCTTGGACACATAATGGCTACGGTTCCAACTTGACGCATCAATCGACAAAAATAAGGATTATCCTTTTGTGGATCCACAACTTTTTGGGCAAAGTTGGCACCAAAGCGATTTCCCCATAAATTGGAAATGATAAAGACAAAGACGCCCATATAAAGGGCTTCCAATAATGCTTGTAGAAAAACATGATTTGTCATGGTACTAAAACCACCAAGACGTAAAGAAAATCCATCTTTGATGGCGGTATTGTAAACTTCCATACCATAAGCCATGGCATAGGACATGATCAAACCAAAAATGATTCCTTGTTTCTTTGTTTTTGGCATACGATTCTCCCTCCTTAAAATAAAAAAAGGCAACATGGAGATGTCTACCAACATCCATGCTACCCGCAGGATCAAACTATTTTTCTGTCCGAGTTGCATTTTATCAAAGATTAAAAGTTATTTCAAAGAAGAATTTGACAATCCGAATATATTGCATAAAATATAATAGCACAAAATATAAAAGGAGAACAAATATGACAAGTTTTTATGATTATAGCGTAACCAATCGTAATCATGAAGAAATTTCGATGAAAGACTATCAAGGGAAAGTTGTTTTAGTTGTTAATACCGCAACTGGTTGTGGTTTTACTCCACAATATAAAGATTTAGAATCCATGTATGAAGAATTTCATGATCAAGGATTAGAAATCATTGATATTCCATGTAACCAATTTGCAGGGCAAACACCAGGAACCGATGATGAAGTACATCAATTCTGTACATTGAAATACAATACACAATTTGACCAAATGACTAAAAGTGATGTGAATGGTGAAAATGAATTGCCATTGTATACATTCTTGAAGTCCCAACAAGGCTTTAAAGGATTTGGCAAAGGTCCGAAAGCATTGGCTATGTCCGCTATGTTGAAAAAGATCGATAAGGATTATAAAGACAATCCAAATATTAAATGGAATTTCACAAAATTCTTAATTGATCGAAAGGGAAATGTGGTGGCTCGTTTTGAACCAACAGAAAAGATGGAAACAGTGAAACAAGCTGTTCAGGAATTGATTTAAATGGATGCATTAAAATTAGAAAATCAATTGTGCTTTCCTTTATATGCGGCAGCCCGCAAAGTGGTAGGCTTATATACACCGTATCTAAAACCATTGGGTATTACGTATACGCAATATATTACTTTTATGGTTCTATGGGAACAAGACGGCATTCCGGTAGGCGATATTGGTAGTCGTTTATTCTTAGATAATGGGACATTGACACCATTGCTAAAGAAAATGGAAAAACAAGGATGGATCGAACGAAAACGCAATCCCCAAGATGAGCGACAAGTTTTGATCTATCTAACCGATAAAGGAAAAGCCATGAAAGAACAAGTCAAAGAAGTTCCTTTGAAAATTGGTTCTTGTATTCCATTAGAAAGAAAGCAAGCCAAAGAACTTTATGATTTATTATATACAATACTAGAAGGTGATCTTTATGAATCAAAGTAGACAAAAAAAGATTATTCAAACCAGTATCATTGGGATTATCACAAATATTGCGTTGGCCATTTTTAAAGCCATTGTTGGATTGATTTCCGGATCCATCGCTATCACATTGGATGCGGTCAATAACTTAAGTGATGCCTTGAGCAGTTTGATCACGATCATTGGCACAAAGTTAGCAGGTAAGGAACCGGATAAAAAACATCCCTTGGGATATGGACGCATTGAATACTTAAGTGCTTCGATTATCTCTGTTATCGTTTTATATGCTGGCATTACTTCTCTACAAGAATCCATCAAAAAAATTGTGCATCCGGAAACCGCGACCTATTCCATTGTGACTTTGCTCATTATTTTTGTGGCCATCATTGTAAAGATTGTTTTGGGATCGTATGTTAAAAAGGTTGGTCAAACTGTAGATTCCGATGCTTTGGTTGCTTCTGGTCAGGATGCTTTGAATGATTCCATCGTTTCTACTTCTACCTTGGTTGCAGCTATCCTATATCTTTTCTGCCATATCAGTATTGAAGCCTGGTTAGGTGTGATCATTGCGATCGTGATCATTAAGTCGGGCTTTGAAATGTTAAGAGATACGATCAGTGAAATCTTAGGAGAACGAATCGATGCAGATATTTCGCAAAAAGTAAAAGCCAGTATTGAGACATTTGATCGAGTGCAAGGTGCCTATGATTTGATCATTCATAATTATGGACCCGATCGTTTGATAGGTTCGGTACATATTGAAGTACCATCCAGTATGACGGCCAAAGAACTCGATACATTAGAGCGTCATATTGCCGAAAAAACATACAAAGATACAGGTGTCATCTTGACTGGTATCTCGATCTATTCGCAAAATGTCAATGATGAATCATCCGCGATCATTGAAGCGGATATCCGCCGTATGGTCATGAGTCATCCACATGTTCTGCAAATGCACGGTTTTTATTTGGATAATGGCAAACGACAAATTCGTTTTGATATCATTATTGATTTTGATGTCGAAGATCGTCATGCACTCTATCAAGAAATTGTGAATGAAGTAAAAAGAAAGTATCCGATTTACTCTTTCTATGTACAATTGGATGCCGATATTTCCGATTAAAGGAGGATTTAGATATGAATGCAGTTCGATATTATTCTCGTTCCGGTAATACGAAATTAGTGGCTGATGCCATAGCACAAGCGATTGGTACGACCGCCATTTCGGTTGATCAGGCCGATGCCAAAATCACCCAATCCATTGATACGTTATTTGTGGGTGGGGCATTATATGCCTATGGATTAGATAAACATTTAAAAAAATATTTAAATGAGCTCGATGCAAAAAACGTGAAGAAAGCCGTTTTATTTTCAACTTCTTGGATCTCGAAACATAGCTTGGATCTGATGCGCAAACAACTAGAAGAAAAAGGAATTAAAGTGGTACCAGAGACGTTCTATGTTAAAAATAAAGCCAGCCAAGCTCAATTGGAACAAGCAAAGGAATTTGCGAAACAATGTCTATGAGCATTCGACAGGCAACCATGGCCAATCTAGATGCGATTGCATCAATAGAATCGGCTTGTTTTCCTCAAGCAGAAGCAGCAACCAAAGACGAATTTGCGAAACGAATTCAATATTATGGGAATCATTTCTGGTTGTTGATCGATGAAAATCAAATTGTGTCCTTTGTGGATGGATTTGTAACCAATCAAAAAGATTTAAGCGATGAAATGTATGAAAAAGCGAGCTTGCATGATGAAGCTGGACAATGGCAAATGATCTTTGGTGTGAATACGTTACCTTCTTATCGAAAAAAAGGTTATGCAGCCAAATTGTTGGAACGAGTAATTGATGATGCTCAAAGCCAAAATCGAAAAGGAATTGTATTAACTTGTAAAGATGCATTGGTTCCGTATTATACCAAATTTGGTTTTATCGATGAGGGCATCAGTGAGAAAAGTGTACATGGTGGTGTTCGTTGGCATCAAATGCGATTGACATTTTAATAGATAGGCATATACTGTTTATAGTTAGATTTAACTAACTAGGAGATATGTATATGCAAACAATGAAATTAGTATTAGTACGTCATGGTGAAAGCGAATGGAATAGAGCCAATCTTTTTACGGGATGGACTGATGTCGATTTGAGTGAAAAAGGACATCAAGAAGCCATTCAAGCTGGCCAGACATTGAAACAAGAAGGTTATGATTTTGATGTATGTTATACATCGTATTTAAAACGAGCAATCCATACATTAAATCATATCTTGGATGAAATGGATCGTAATTGGTTACCCGTTTATAAAAGCTGGCATCTCAATGAACGGCATTATGGAGCACTGCAAGGCTTGAATAAAGCTGATACAGCTGCGAAATATGGCGAAGATCAAGTAAAGATCTGGCGTCGTTCTTTTGATGTAAAACCACCCGTATTGGATGTAAACGATGAACGGAATCTTGCCAATCAAGCGATGTATCGCAATGTCGATGCCAAAGCATTGCCCTTGGCAGAAAGCTTAGAAACCACGATCGATCGTGTCATTCCTTATTTTGAAGCAAATATCAAAAAAGATATGGAAGCCGGAAAACGCGTGTTGATTGCCGCCCATGGCAATTCGATTCGTGCTTTGGTAAAATATTTCGAGAATATGGATAAAGATACCATTGTGGGTGTCAATATTCCAACGGGTGTTCCTTTGGTTTATGAATTTGATGAAGACTTTCACGTACAGAAAAAGTATTATTTAGGCGATCCAGACGCTATCCAAGCGAAAATGAAAGCAGTTGCCAATCAAGGCAAAGCTAAGTAAAAAGGAAAGGAGTCGTTATGGAAGACATTCAAATCAAGGAGGGAACGTTCTATCAAACGACTCTCGCTAAAGTACATGCATTCATTATTGTGGATACTGGTAAGATCACAAAAGGAGCTGTGAAATGGGCCCATCGCAATCATTGTCATGCGTTTGTGGCAAAACCAGATGCGGACATTTCAGCTTTTGGACGTATCATTAGCTTTTTGCATTCGCAAGGCATTCGTAAGATTGGCATCTTAGAGCTAAGTGAACAATCACACATGGCTTTAGCCGTAGCAGCCACGCATCCACAAGTTACCTTGACCATAGTATCCAATCCGGATATTACGGATATAAACATTTCATCGATACGAGGATTCTTGATGTGTTTTGGAACCACACAAGATCCGGTGTTTGCATCCCTCCAACAAGATTGTCGATGTGTGTGCATGCCATTTCAATACGATCAAAAGAAGAATCAACTTTTGCCTCGATCCATGTTGCCGATTGGCTATCATTTAGGCGTACATGGCAAAGCTCGTCAAGACATGGATGAACATATGCAAAATATTGTAAAGATTTGGGTAAATCAGCGATGATTTATCCTTTTTTTGATTATAATGAATATATGGAACTAAGAATTAAACATATCCCTAAGAAAGACAATTTATATCACTACACAAAATGCAGTAGTTTAAAAAGCATATTAGCCACTAAGATTTTATATGCGACCAAGAGTAGTTTTTTAAATGATACCAATGAAATGGATTATATTACCCATGTCATCAAAGAAGTAATTGAAGAGTTGCCAGATTCTGGTTTACAAGAACTGTTATTATCCGAAGTTGTCAATACCATTGAAGAATCCAAACGACACGATACATTTGTCTGTTCGTTTTCTACCGATAAAGACAGTATTACCCTTTGGTCCGAATTTGGAGATAATACGGGATATAATGTTGCCTTTCGTGCCGATGAATTATTGACACAAATTCGCAAGAAACAAGAAATTTTTTATCATGGTCATGTGATTTATTCACGAGAAGTACAAAAACATTTGATCGAAGAATTGTTTGAAGATGTAAAAAAAGAAGATGACTTTACCTTATTGAAACGAAAATTAAATACGTATGCTCTCTTCTTTAAACAAGAAGAATTTGCCGCTGAAAAAGAATATCGCATTGTTTTTCGTAATCCCCATAAACAAAAAATATTATTTCGTGAAAAAGAAGGATTCTTATTGCCATATATTGAGATTCAGTTGGATACATTACCGATTGATTGTGTGACTGTAGCACCCAAGAATCATGTGGATCTAGCCAAAAAAGGAATGACACAATACTTAGAATCATTAGGTTATGATGTGGATGTCAATTTATCAAAATTAAAATTGAGGTATTGATATGGAAATATTGGAAAATAAACATATAGAAGATATTAAACCTACTTTTTCACAAGATGCCATTGGCTTTCATCAACAATTGCCAGGATATACCCCTACACCACTGATTGATTGGCCGGTTTATGCGAGTCAACATCATTTCAAAAATCTCTGTATTAAAGATGAATCGCAACGTTTTGGTTTAAAAGCCTTTAAAAGTTTGGGTGGTAGCTATGCGATGTTTCGTATCTTATGTAAAAGAAATTATTTGAATCCAAAAACAACCTCTTTTGACCAACTACGATCGATGGATCATCACGATGTGACTTTTGTGTGTGCGACCGATGGAAATCATGGCCACGGTGTTTCTTGGGCGGCTTCTTTATTTGGTTGTGCGGCCTATATTTTGATGCCAAAAGGATCCAGTGAAGCACGACGCAAACGGATGGAAAGAAAAAATGTTCAAGCCGTGATCACAGATCTTTCGTATGATCAAGCGGTCCAAAAGGCGAGCGATTTGGCACAAGAAAACCATTGGATCTTGATTCAAGATACCGCATGGGAAGGGTACACTCAAATTCCAACTTGGATCATCGAAGGATACCTAACCATGTCACAGGAAATCATTCATCAAATGACTACACCACCAACCCATATTTTTCTACAAGCAGGTGTAGGAGCTATGGCCGGTGGCATGATCGATGCATTTTCTCGCGTCTATCCAACAACGCAATTCATCATTGTTGAATCGGCGGGAGCTCCTTGTTTATATGCTTCGATGAACCAAGGAAAAAGAACATCCATAGCTTGTGAGCCAACGATCATGGCAGGACTGAATTGTGGCACGCCTTGTTTGATCACATGGCCAATTATTCAAAAACGTGCCAATTATTTTTGTGTTTGTGAAGATGATGCGGCCATTCGAGGAATGCACGTATTAAAAACAAATGATATGGTTGCGGGTGAATCGAGTGCAGTGACCATGGGATTATTGGATCGTATCGTTAAATCGGAAACATTGCGAAACCAATTTCAGATGCAGGAAGATGCCTCTATTTTATTGATCAATACCGAAGGGGATACAGATCCTTTCTTCTACCAAAGTGTAGTAGGGGAAGATCGTTGTTTGATTATATAGTTTTATCTTGGATAGCTTTTAGATCTTCTACAAACATGGACCAGCCTTGGTATTTCACCAGATGGTGCATCAAATCGCTATTGGCAATGGTTTCATACCACATCTCAATGGTTGATTCATTTAAGTCCGGATCCACACCGTGGATTTTGGCCTTTTGTTTATCGATTTTTTTGGAGTAGTCATCGATCAATTGATCAATCTGATCTTTTTTTCCAATCTTTTTTAATCCTTTTAAACATAATTCTTGGGCTTCCATTTCATAGGTATTCCAAGAAATCAATGTAGCATAGAAAGGCAAATCTTTAAATTTTTCTTTTTCAATCAACTTATTCAATTTCTTTTGATAATCTTGAATCAATTTCCTTTTTTGTTTGATAGCCGACTTGTAGTAGGCAATATAGGTCTCGATATCTCTCTCTGTTTTCATGGGTTTACTATAGAATAAAATCCAAGGAAATCGATTTTCTTTGCAAAGATTTTAAATGTAATAAAAGCATTGACATATTAAATGAAATAATTTATATTACAAATATAGAAATGAGGAAATACTATGAATGCACAAACTTGTCTACAAATATTAAGAGATATCAAAGATGTTTCGTTTGCGTCGGTTGACGAAAAGGGAATGCCCCATAATCGAATTATTGATGTGATGTTGGTGGAAGATCATAAATTATATTTTTGTACAGCACGTGGTAAGGATTTTTATAACCAAATTACCAAGAATCCGCACATTGCGATTACGGGACTGAATAGGGATTTTCAAATGGTTCGTTTGCATGGAACGGTTAAGCAATTAAAAGAGCAGAAAGTTTGGATCAATCGAATCTTTGCAGCCAATCCAGTGATGAATGATGTCTATCCAGGTGATTCTCGCTACATTTTGGAGCCATTTGTGGTAGATAATGGCCAAATCGAATTTTTTGACTTAAGTAAACATCCAATCCAACGACAAAGTTTCCGTTTGGATCAAGAAGTTCTACAAGAACATGGATTCTTTATTACCGATTCTTGCATCGGTTGTGGTACATGTCAGCGAAATTGTCCGCAACAATGTATCCAAGCCGGAACGCCTTTTGTGATTGAACAAGATCATTGTTTGCATTGTGGTTTGTGTTATGAAAATTGTCCTGTACAAGCCATTGTTCGAAGAGGTGAATAGTGTTTACTTTATTGATCAATCGATGGGATTTTTTTGCGGGATTATTAATTGAGCATATTGAAATTTCTTTGATTGCGATATTGATTGCGATTGTCTTTGGTGGATTGGTCGGTATTTTGATCAGTGAATTTCAAAAAAGTGCCAAATCGACACTGAATGTGATCAATTTCCTTTACACGATTCCTTCTATTTCGATGCTTGGTTTCTTGATTCCATTTTCTGGTATTGGCAATGCGACCGCCATCATTGCTTTAACGATTTATGCGTTATTGCCTATGGTTCGAAACACCCATACAGGTCTGACAACCATTGATCCAGCCATTGTCGAAGCAGCAACTGGTATGGGTTCGACACGATTTCAAACCCTTTGGAAAGTAAAGTTGCCCTTGGCCATGCCTGTTATTTTATCTGGTATTCGCAATATGGTGACCATGACCATTGCTCTGGGTGGTATTGCTTCTTTTATTGGGGCTGGTGGTTTAGGTGTTGCGATTTATCGTGGTATTACCACCAATAATACGTCCATGACTTTGGTGGGTAGTTTATTGATTGCCTTATTAGCACTTGTTGCCGATGGAATTCTATCCATCGTTGAAAAACGAATGAAACAACATAAGAAAAACAAACCCCTGTTGATTACTGTTTTGGTGATTTGTGCTATTTTTATCACGCATTTATTTTTCCCATATCAACAAGATACGATTCACATTGCGACCAAACCAATGACGGAAGAATATATTATGGGTGAAATGTTAAAAACATTGATTGAAGAGGACACCAACTTGAAAGTAGAAGTCACGACGGGTGTTGGTGGTGGAACTTCCAATATTCAACCCGGTATGGAAAAAGGCGAGTTTGATTTGTATCCAGAATATACAGGTACAGCTTGGAATATGGTGTTGAAAAAGAAGGGAACCTATTCAGAAAAGTTATTTTCTAAATTAGAGAAAGAATATAACAAAAAATATGATATGTCGTGGGTGGGCATGTATGGTTTTAATAACACCTATGGTCTGGTCGTCCGAAAAGATCTAGCGCAAAAATATGATTTACATACGTATTCCGATTTGGCGGCGGTATCCAATCAATTAACCTTTGGTGCTGAGTATGATTTCTTTGAACGTGAAGATGGCTATGATGCACTTTGTAATGCTTATGGTTTCCATTTCGCTTCGACCAAAGATATGGATATTGGTTTAAAGTATCAAGCTATCAATAATAAACAAATCGATGTCATGAATATTTTTACGACGGATGGTCAACTTTCTCAAGCGGATGTGGTTGTTCTAAAAGATGATAAACAGTTTTATCCTTCGTATGAATGTGGCAATGTGGTGCGTAATGAAATGTTGCGAAAACATCCAGAACTACGAACTGTTCTAAAAAAACTGGACAATTCAATCAGTGAAGCCGAAATGGCAAAAATGAATTATCAAGTGGAAACCCAAAAGAAAGAACCAAAAGCAGTTGCCAAGGCTTTTCTAGAAAGGAAACATATCCAATGAATCCAGTCATTGAAATGAAGCATGTAAAAAAAGCATATGATCAAAATACGATCATTGAGGATTTGAATGTATCCATTGATCCAGGTGAATTTGTGACGATTGTTGGTTCGTCGGGTTGTGGTAAAACGACGTTCTTAAAAATGATCAATGGCTTGATTTTACCTACGGCGGGTGATATTTTTGTGAATGGAAAAAATCTAAAAGATGTGGATCTGATTCAATTGCGTCGGAATATTGGCTATGTGATTCAAGGAAGCGTATTGTTTCCACATATGACAGTTCGTGAAAATATTGCTTATGTACCTACGCTTTGGAACAAGAAAAATAAACAAGCGACCAAAGATGCTGTGCAAAAATGGATGGATATTGTTGGTTTGGATCCATCCATGATGGATCGTTATCCTCATGAATTGTCTGGTGGTCAACAACAGCGTGTTGGGATTGCTAGAGCACTGGCGGCTAGTCCGGACATCTTATTGATGGATGAACCTTTTGGAGCGGTGGATGCGATCACTCGTTCTCAACTTCAAAACGAAATCAAGCGAATTCATCAACAAACGGGCATTACAATTTTATTTGTGACCCATGATATCGAAGAAGCTTTAGTATTAGGAACAAAAGTAATGGTTATGGATCATGGAGAAATCGTTCAATTTGATCGTCCACAAGAATTGATGGATCATCCAACCAATGATTTTGTAGTTTCTTTGGTGAATCATCATCCATATTAGTTAAAAAGGAGAATCAATATGCAGATTACAAGTAAGTTTACCATTGCGATACATATATTAGCCGCTATCGACACATTTCATGGTCATGTCAATGTAAATAGTAAACTTTTATCGCAGAGTATTGGAGCCAATCCGGTTATCGTACGCGGTGTGATGTCGGATCTAAAAAAAGCCGGTATTATTATGAGTCATCGAGGAAAAAATGATGTGACCATTGAAAAGCCATTGGATCAAGTAAGTTTTTATGATATTTACCAAGCTGTCAATGCCAATGACAAGGATTTGTTTCATTTTCATGAAAATCCCAATCCGCAATGTCCGGTTGGACGGAATATCCATAAGGTTTTGGATGGACAGTTACAACAAGTGCAACGGGATTTTGAAGATGAATTAAAATCGTATAAAGTGTCAGATGTGATCCATAATTTACATATTGTGTTAAATCACGAAAAACAGTCTTTACAAGCGTAGCCTTCTATGAAGGCTATTTTTTATTGAAATTGATAGAAAGAGATAGGTATAATGAAAATATGAATGTAGCAGAAATTTTTGAAAAAATGATCAACTATTCAGATCATAATTTACATGACATTGCCCATTTAACAAAGGTTTGGGCCTATGCCAAAACGATTGGTGAATTGGAACAGGTTGATGAAAATACCCAATTTATTTTGGAGGTAGCTGCCATTGTGCATGATATTGCCTGTCCTTTATGTCGGGAAAAATATGGCAATACAGCTGGGACCTATCAAGAAAAAGAAGGTATGCCATTAACATATGAATTTTTACAAGATACCGATTGTAGTGAACAACAAATCCAGCGTATCGCCTATTTAGTGGGCCATCATCATACATTTACGCATATTGATGGTTTGGATTATCAAATTCTTGTGGAAGCAGACTTTTTGGTGAATGCCGATGAGAGTCATTATGATGTCAAAACGCGAAATGCTTTTTATCAGAAGGTATTTCGAACAAAAGCGGGAAAACAATTGTTTAAGGACATGTATGAAAGTGAGAATCAATGATGTCAAATAATTCAGAAGATGCGATTCGTGCACTGAATGCATGGTTAGATCAACATGAAGATGAAGTGGCCGATGGAGATGTCGATGAAATTTTACAGCAGTTTCTAGCGGAATATAATGCTGTAGAAAGTCTAACGGACAATGAGCAGGCACATGCTTTATTCGAACAAGCGATGGAACAGGAAACGGCACCAGAAGCAGAAAAACTGTTAAAAGAAGCGGTTGAATTGGATCCTGATTTTCTCGATGCGAAAACGGAATTGGTCCATATTCAATACGATGATCCGATTGATCAGATTCATCAATGGTTGAATCTTTTGCATGAAGAAAAAGAAAAGCTGAAAGCCGATGGTTATTTTGATAAAGAAAATATTGGCGATTTTTGGTTGATTATTGAAACGCGTCCTTATATGCGTACGTTATATACGTTAGCTAAACAATATCTCGATATGGAATCGTATACGTTAGCGATTGACATTTTAGAAGATATGATCGAATTGGATACGGATGATCATCTGGGTGCTCGATTTGATTTAGCTGGATGTTATATGATGATGGAAGATGCGGAAAGTCTCAATCAGCTATTTGATCAATATGAAGGCTCCGATAGTGTTTCTATGATCTTTTTCCAAGCCATAACAGCGTATCGCATTGGTGATTATGATTTAGCACGTGCCGACATTTTACGATTGAATGATACAATTCCAGAATTTAGTGCCTTTGTATCCGGTGATTTAAAGGATGAAGATCTGGATGAAAATGTTCAATATTGTATCTATGAACCAGGCACCATTGAAGAAATCATGTGTAATATGACACCCTTCTTTCTGGTTTTAGAAAACGAAGCATTACTTATTTTTATGAATCAATGTTTAGATCAAATTGATAATTCACCCTTAAATTAGCTTGTAAAATTGTCAGATTTGTATATAATAGTAGACAAATATAAGCAAACCAAAGAGGGTATATGGAAAAACCATATACTCTCTTTTTGCGTTCTAGGAGGATTCTATTTTATGTTAAAAGATGCATTACCAGAAATCAAAACAGAGACATTGCCCGGTCCTAAAGCCCAAGTCATTCTTGATCGTCGCCACAAAGTCGTTCCGGATGCGATTGGATGTCCATATCCATGTGTCATTTCTCGTGGAGAAGGAGCCATGATCGAAGATGTAGATGGCAACCTGTTCTTAGACTGGGTTGGTGGTGTTGGTGTTCTAAATATTGGATATTCTCAACCAGAAGTCGTCGAAGCCGTTAAAAATCAAGCGGATAAATATTTCCATTCGATGATGAATGTTACAACGCATGAAGGCTATATTTCTTTAGCTGAAAAATTATGTGAGATTGCTCCTGTCAAAGGCGAAGAAAAGAAAGCTTATTTTGCGAATTCTGGTGCTGAAGCTGATGAAAATGCTGTAAAGATTGCGAAAGCATTTACGAAACGTCCCAATGTGATTGTCTTCTCTGGTGCTTTCCATGGTCGTACATTAATGACTATGGCGATGACTTCAAAGAAAGCCTATGCCGTGGATATGGGACCTTTCCCAGATGGTGTCTATCGTGCGAAATTCCCTTATTATTATCGTCGTCCAGAAGGTATGCCGGATGAAGCTTTGGTCGATTACTACATGGATTCAATCAAAGATGTATTTGAACAGTGTGGTGCTGCCAATACGATTGCTGCTATGGTCGTAGAACCACTCCAAGGTGAAGGTGGTTTTATTCCGGCACCATTGGAATGGGTCAAAGCCGTCCGTCAGATTTGTGATGAAAATGGCATCTTGTTGGTGGCTGATGAAGTACAATCTGGTTTCTGCCGTACGGGAAAAATGTTTGCGAGTGAATATTGGCAAGAAGTAGGGGTACAGCCAGATATCATTGCGACAGCGAAATCCATTGCGGGAGGGGTACCACTTTCAGCCATCGTTGCCCGTAAAGAAATTATGGATGCACCAGCACCAGGCACAATTGGTGGTACTTTCTGTGGAAATGCGTTGGCTTGCGCAGCTGCTTTAAAAGTCATTGAAGTCATGGAACGGGATCATTTAGCGGATCGTTCAATGGAAATTGGTCAAAAAGTAATGGACCGTTATCATAAAATGCAAGAAAAATATCCTTGTATTGGCGATGTCCGTGGTTTAGGCGGAATGGTCGGTATCGAATTTGTGAAGGATGGAAAAGAGCCAGATCCAGACTTAACAAAAACAATCATTTCATATTGTGCTAATCATGGCTTGTTAGTGGAAGGAGCGGGCACATATAGTAATGTCATTCGTTTCTTAGCACCATTGGTCATGACCGATGCCCAATTGGAAGCAGGACTTGACATTATGGAGCAAGCCATTGCCTATGGATTACATCAGTCATAATATATCGACCAATTTAAAACGAATCCGACAAGCACGCAATTTGAGCCTCGACGTGATCGCGGAACAAACGGGCGTAAGCAAGAGCATGCTTTCTCAGATTGAGAGGGGAAGTGCTAATCCTTCCATTGGTGTCTTAGCGAAGATTACTAGTGGGATGCGAATTGAATTTGAAGATTTGATTCGTCCGCCAGCTTATGATACATGTATCGTGCATGTGAAAGATACGGTGCCAACCAAGGATGTAGAAGGACAATACAAAGTTTGGACGTGTTTTCCATTTCAGGATAATCATCAGATAGAAATATATCGAATCGAAATTTTACCAGGGAATTGTTATGAAGCCGGAAGCCATGGTTCGCATACCAGAGAATATATTACAATGTTGGAAGGAAATCTGGAAATAAAGGTAGGTGGAAACGCCTATCAAATGGGCAAGGGTGACGTATTCCGGTTTGAATCGGATCAGTCTCATGTTTATACGAACATCGGTAAAGAGACATGTGTGTTTATGTCGTTCTTTGCAGACTATTCATAAATTAAATCCTTTCGTTTGCCATAGGCGGAAACCCACTACCTTCAGATGGTGGGGAAGCCTTGTTATGGTATAAAGATATTGAGCCATCTTTAAGAGAAAACCGTTAGTTCCGGCTCAGAACGAGGCACTCTTTGTCCTTTGGAAAGCATATATGAGATTTAATGTGTTTGTACTGCATGGGAAGTTTTAGTACCTGACACAAACAATAACTACGAAATCGTAGTTGCAGCAGAGTAAACTTTGCTGCAAAGGGTGCTGTCAGCCACCCCATGATGTAACGCCACTTTAGATAGTAATATCTATTGGGTCAAAGGTCGGAGACGCAAGTCGTTAGTACGACTGGGCAGTTACAAGCAGGGAATATCATATTTCCTGTTTTTTTTAGCTTTATCTTGAAACACAATATATGTCTATTTTCATGTACAATATATTGTTTGAAAATGAATGAAAAATTGTAAAAAAATAATGAAAATGGGTATTGAAAACAAAATAAGCTTATGCTAAAGTATGTTTGTACAAAATAAAGGACAAAGCAAAGGCGCTATTCAAAAGATTGAATAGCGCCTTTTTGCTATTTAGGAGGAGCGAACAATGAAACTAAAAGACACAGGACTGACATTTGAAGACATTAAGGCAAAAGTCAACAAGTACATGATTGAAACATATGAACGTTTTGATTTCTTGGCTGAAACTGCCAAAGATCAGTACATGTATGATGAAAATGGTACACCATACTTAGACTTCTATGCAGGTATTGCTGTTAACTCAGCAGGTAACTGTAACGAAAAAGTTGTAGCTGCTATTATAGATCAATGTCAAGATATCATGCAAACATTCAACTATCCTTACACGATTCCTCAAGCTTTATTGGCTGAAAAAGTTTGTGAAACCATTGGTATGGATAAGATCTTCTTCCAAAACTCAGGTACAGAAGCAAACGAAGCCATGATCAAGATGGCTCGTAAATATGGTATCGAACATTATGGACCTAACCGTTATCATATCGTAACCGCAAAGAATGGTTTCCATGGTCGTACATTTGGTGCCATGTCAGCAACTGGACAGCCAGGTAATGCATGTCAAGTTGGATTTGGACCTATGACTTATGGATTCTCTTATGCGCCATATAATGATTTGGAAGCATTCAAAGATGCATGTAACGAAAATACAATTGCCATCATGGTTGAACCTGTGCAAGGTGAAGGTGGTGTGCATCCCGCAACAAAAGAATTCTTAACCGGATTAAGAGAGTTCTGTGATGAAAAAGGCATGTTGTTGTTGATCGATGAAGTACAAACAGGATGGTGCCGTACCGGAGCCGTTATGTCTTATATGAATTATGGTGTGAAACCAGATATCGTATCTATGGCAAAAGCCTTAGGAGGTGGAATGCCAATTGGTGCTATCTGTGCTACCGAAGAAGTTTCAAAAGCATTTGATATGGGATCACACGGAACAACATTTGGTGGTCACCCAGTATGTTGTGCAGCTGCCTTAGCGGAAGTCAATGAATTGTTAGATCGTGACTTAGCTGGCAATGCTAAGAAGATGGGTGATTACATCTGTGCAAAATTAGAAAAATTACCTCACGTTGTAGAAGTAAGACATCAAGGATTATTAATTGGTGTTGAATTTGATGAAACAATTGGTAGTACGGATTTAAAGCATGAATGCTTACATCGTCATTTATTGACAACGGCCATTGGCCAACATATTCTTCGATTGATTCCACCACTAATCATCGATGAAAAAGATTGCAACAAAGCTGTCGAAATTATTGAAGAAAGCGTAATCGCTTTAGGCAAAGGAGCCGCTGATTAATTTCAGCGCTCCTTTGCGTCTTTTTTTTAAGAAAGGTGGAATTCTATGGCAAAAAATATCATTATCACCGTTGGATGTGAGTATGGTTCCGGCGGACCGGAAATCGGTGAGAAAATCAGTAAAGATTTTGGAATCGCTTATTATGATCGTTCCATCATCGATAAGATCATTGAAGAAACCGGTATGTCAACGACATTGGTGGAAGCAGCCGAAACCGGTCAAGATATCAAAGGACGAAGTCGTGAATTAGAAAAAAAAGCGAGTCCTACCAAATATCAAGTTTTGACCGATCGTGTGGTATATATTCAAACACAAATTATTAAGAAACTAGCCGATCGTGGACCTTGTGTATTCGTTGGTCGGTGTGCTGACTATGTATTAAAAGATCGTGATAATGTCTTAAATGTGTTTGTGTATGCACCATATGAAGTACGTTTGAAAAAAGTAATCGATACACTAAATATCTCCAAAGAAGCAGCGGAGTATCGTGTAAAAACACAAGGTGAACAATTGCATGCACGTTATAAACAAATGACGGGTACCTATCGTGGTGATCGTCACAATCGACATTTATTGATTGACAGTTCGGTACTTGGTATTGAGGATACCGCATTATTTATTGAAGACTTTGCGAATCGCGTGCTAGAAAAGAGGGATTAATATGGCGAACCAGAAAACATCGGATTTTGATAAAGTATTAGGTGCTTGGGACATATTAGTTATCGCCTTTGGTGCCATGATTGGTTGGGGCTGGGTTGTCTCAACCGGTGATTGGATTAATACTGGCGGTGTCATTGGTACCGCTCTTGGCTTTGTTATTGGCGGCATCATGATCTTCTTTGTTGGTTTGACCTATGCCGAATTAACAGCAGCTATGCCACAATGTGGTGGTGAACATGTCTTTAGTCATAAAGCGATGGGTCCAATTGGATCTTTCATTTGTACCTGGGCCATTGTCTTAGGATATGTCAGTGTTGCTTGTTTCGAAGCTTGTGCCTTACCAACCATTATCACGTATATTTATCCTCCTTTCTTACAAGGTTATCTATATACAGTGGCTGGTTTTGATGTCTATGCTTCTTGGTTGATTGTTGCCGTTGTTGTTGCGTTATTGATCATGTGGATCAATATTCGCGGTGTCAAAGCAGCTGCGAATCTACAAACAATCTTAACTGTTATTATTGGTGTTTGTGGTATTTTGTTGATTGTTGCTTCTGTATTTACTGGTGATTCATCCAATCTACAAGGACATTTATTTAATAATGATATTGGTGTTGTGCAATCGGTATTCCAAGTTGCCCTTGTTACTCCATTCTTCTTTATTGGATTTGATGTTATTCCACAAGCAGCCGAAGAAATTAATGTAGATTTGAAGAAAATTGGTAAGATCTTGATCTTATCCATTGTCTTGGCTGTTTGTTTCTATGGCTTAGTTGTCTTAGCTGTAGGTTATGAATTAAATCATAGTGAAATCTTAAAAGCGATGGTAGGTAATGGTTTGGTTACCGCCGATGCGATGGCCAAAGCTTTCCATAGTACCATCATGGCAAAAGTATTGATCGTTGGTGGAATGTGTGGAATCGTTACCAGTTGGAACTCTTTCTTAATGGGTGGTTCTCGTGCAATGTATTCCATGGCTGAATCGTATATGATTCCTAAGACATTCGCAAAATTGCATCCAAAATATAAAACACCTGTCAATTCTTTATATTTAATTGGATTATTAACGGTATTAGCACCATTTGCAGGACGTCAAATGTTAGTATGGATCGTCAATGCAGGTAACTTTGGATGTTGTTTAGCATACTGCATGGTTTCGGCTTCCTTCTTGATCTTACGTAAAACACAACCGGATATGCCTCGTCCATACAAAGTAAAACATTATAAATTTATAGGTATCATGGCTTGTATCATGTCTGGTTTCATGGTTGCTTGTTATTTGATCCCAGGTACAGGTGCAACGTTGGGCTTGCAAGAATGGTTGATGGCCGGTGGCTGGGTAGCCTTAGGCGTTGTCTTCTTCATTCAATCAAAAGCAAAATATGGTGAAAAATTTGGTTCTTTAATTGAAATCATTTCTGATGAAGATGCAGCAGCATTACAAGAACCTACAGAAGAATTAGATGAAAAATTAGATCTTGCGATTGAATCAGCTATCGCAAGTGTATTAAATGATAAGGTGGTGAAACTATAATTATGAATTTTGATTTTTACGAACCAGTACATATTGTGTTTGGGGCAGGAAAAGTAGATACAATTGGTGATTATGCGAAAAAGTATGGTAAGAAGGCGTTGATCGTAACGGGTCGAAGTTCAGCAAAAAAATCTGGTCTTTATGATCGTGTAAAAGACGCATTAAAGGCAGAAGGTATTGATTCTGTACTGTTTGATGAAGTACGACAAAATCCTTTGACCACAACAGCACAAAAAGGAGCCGATATGGCGAAAGCCGAAGGCTGTGAATTGGTTGTAGCTTTGGGTGGTGGATCTATCATGGATTGTGCCAAATCCATCGCGTTCTTAGCTGTCAATGATGGTGATATCAACGATTATATTTTTGGTCGAAAAGTAAGTGATGAAGCATTACCAATGATCTTGGTTCCAACAACTTGTGGAACAGGAAGTGAAGGAAATGGATTTGCCGTATTAACCAATCCCGATACAGGCGATAAGAAAAGTTTACGAACTTCTGCCATCATTGCGAAAGTATCCATTGTGGATCCACAGTGCATGATGACGATGCCAAAGCATGTCCTAGCTTCCGTTGGTTTTGATGCTTTATGTCATTGTATGGAAGCCTATACCGCAAACAATGCCCAACCATTTACGGATGCTCTTTCTTTAATGGGTATTCGCTATATTGTGGAAAGCTTAGTTCCGTTGTATGAAGGATCCCAAGATGAAGATTTATGGGATAAGATGACATTGGCTGCCACAATTGGTGGTATGGTCATTGGCCAAGCCGGTGTTACGTTAGCACATGGTATGGAACACCCGGCTAGTGGTTTAAAAGATATCGTCCATGGACAAGGATTGGCTTGTTTGACTCCATCAGTTATTGAAGCAACGATGTGTCCAAAATATGAAGATATCGCAAAAATCTTTGGTACCGATGATTTGGTACAAGCTATCAAAGACTTGATTGCGAAGTTGGAATTGCCAACGAAATTATCTGATTTAGGATTGGAAGAAAAAGATATCGATTGGATGAGTGAGAACTGTATGAAAGTTTCCGCTGGAAACTTAGTCAATACACCTGTAAAAGTGGACATTGATTTGGTTCGTAAGTTATATCAAAAAGCAATGTAGTAAAAATAAAAGAGACCGATGGTCATGAGCATCGGTCTTTCTTTTATGATGAGATCTTATCTTTTAGTCCATCTTGTTGAAGCATGGATTCTAAGACGGATATATCGGCATGAATGTCCATGGAAGCATCTTGACACATATCCTGATAAATATTTAATAGACCTTCATTGAGTTGGTTCAAGGCACGTTCAATGTCTTGGATGGTTGTATCATTTGTGCCCAAATGGATATGCCCGGCTTCGAGTTCTTGATAATTGCCTAGTAGTTTGATAGCTGTTGGTAAATAATATTTCATCATCCGATTGGTTTTGGGTAAAACATCAAAATGGTTGGTGACATAGGTTTCCATATTAGTCAAGATGATGACCATTTTTTTGCATTCCTGATCAATATCTATATCCTTAATTTGATTGGATAAAGAAAGAATATGATTTCGATATGCATTCATTTGCTCCATGAAATCTTGGATTTCTTTGGGATATGCATTTTCAGCATTTTCCTCTTTTGGAGTTGGAGGCAAGCTTGATTTCTGATAGGCACTATAATTTTTATATACAACGTGATGGGATGCATCAAAGTAAACTTGTTCAAACAGACCGTGACTGATCATCGAACGAATATCTGTTTCGGTACTTTCTTTGTTTTGAGCAGCCAATTGCGCAAGTTGTTCAATGGTAAGGAATTCGTTATTTTTGAGGGCATTGGCATACAAATAGAAACGATCGATGCGATTTAATTTTTGTTTCTGGTTCCACCATGTCCAACCACCAATGAGCAAAAAGGCAATGCCAACCATCAACTCTTCGAGATCACCGATATCACCTAAGGCAAGGATCACTCCAATCGCAGTGATAAAGATGCCAAAATTTCGGATATTGGTTGCTTCCTTTTTGATTTTTTTGATTTTTTTTGGTGAATACACCGGATGAGGAGGTTCTGGCGCCAATGCTTTGGAAATCGAATTGGATACGGATTGGATCGTATCGGTTGTTGCTTTTTTGACCGACTGCATGGTATCGCTCTGCAAAAAATTATTGAGTTGATTCATTGTTGATTTAATATTTTGTTTAATTTGTTCTTCTGTACTCATACTGAAATTATAGCATAGACATATCGAAAAAAACATTTTGTGTTCGATACAAACGCTAGTATAATTTATCCTATACATCTAGGGAGGAAACCAATGGAAAAGTTAAAACAACGGATTCTTAAAGATGGTCAAGTACGCAATGGTGAAGTTTTAAAAGTAGATAGTTTTTTAAATCACCAAATGGATATTGATTTATTGGATGAAATTGGTGCAGAATTTCAACGCTTATTTCAGGATGAAAATATCACCAAAATCTTAACGATTGAGGCAAGTGGAATTGCGATTGCTTGTATGACAGCACGACATTTTCATGTACCAGTTGTGTTTGCGAAAAAAGCGAAAAGTTTAAATCTCGATGGAGAACTATACACATCTAAGGTTCATTCCTTTACGTATGATCGAGATTATGATATAACGGTTTCAAAAAAATTCATCCAATCCGATGATCGAATCTTGATCATAGATGATTTCATGGCCAATGGAAAAGCCATGGATGGTCTCATTGATATTTGTCACCAAGCCCATGCACAAGTTGCAGGTATTGGTATATGTATCGAAAAAGGTTTTCAAGGTGGTGGTGATCGTTTACGCAAGGAAGGATATCGATTGGAAAGCCTTGCTATTGTTGAATCTATGGAACCAGGACATATCGTTTTTCGCTAGAATGAGGTTGCAACCCATGGAATAATATGTTAAAACATATAAAACAGATAGGAAAAGTTGCCTTATGAAAGAACGTATTATTCAAAAATATATTGAACCCTTAAAACGTAAGAAAACAGGTAACATTGGCATTGAATTGGAATTACCCATTGTTCATTTAAAACAACAACCTGTTGATTTTTCCATTGTGCATGCGATTACGAATCAATTTGTACAAACGTTTCATCCAATTCTTGTACATACAGATGATAATGGAGATATCGCCAATGTAGAAATGAAAAATGGGGATATTATTTCGTTTGATTGTAGTTATAATACTTTAGAATTTTCGTTTGCACCGGAAAGCAATATGTATACGATCAAAAAGCGGTTTGAAACATATTATACCTGGTTCCAAGATCAATTCAAAAAACAAGATCATGCCCTGACCGGGATGGGAATCAATCCACATCGTGCATTGAATCATAATGTTCCCATTCCGACCGAAAGATATCGTATGCTTTATGCCTATTTACAAGAAAACAATTTTCCGTACCCAAACTATGGTTTCTTTGCGTGTGCCGCACAAGTCCAACTGGATGCCGACATGGATAGTTTTTTGATCAGTCTGCAAATTTTTCATAAAATCGAACCGTATTTAAGCGTATTATTTGCGAATTCGATACTGGATGATTATGTATTAGCCCGTGATTGGTTTTGGAAAGTCAGTATGCATGGCATCAATCCGAAGAATGTCGGTGATTTTGATGTTGTACCAACAACAGTAGATGAGATGGTTGATTACATTGCTTCACAAAGTATCTATTGTGTGATGAGAGATGGCATATATTTACATTTTGATCCCATTCCTTTTCGAGAGTATGTCCAGCAAAAACAAATCAAGACGTGTGATTCGAAGGGAAAAGAAGTTATCATTCAACCAACCTTAGATGATATTGCCTATCTTTGTACGTTCAAATTGGATGATCTGACTTATCGAGGGACGATTGAACATCGGAGTTTATGTATGCAACCCATTTCTGAAGTCTTTGGTGCTTTGGCATTTTTAGTCGGTATGGAAACCAATAAAGAAGCACTGATGGATTGGCAGCCTTCCTTGTCTTTTTCCAGAGCGCAAGTCAATAAAAAAGGTGGTGTACGATCATTGAATCAAGACTTGTTGATCAAAGATTGTAAACACCTCTATCATGTTGCTTATGAAGGTTTATGTAAACGAGGATACCAAGAAGAAAAATTATTAGAGCGCATTGCTTTTCGATTTGATACAGCAACAAGCCCTGCCTTGGATATCTTAGAAAGTTCGAAATCCATGGAAGATTTTATTTCCATCTATCAATGATCACTTCAAAACGAAGTGATTTTTTTTATAATCTAACACATTGGCTTTTTTTAACTTGCTCAATTCAGCCGACAAGGCACTGCGATCGACACCCAGATAATCCGCTAATTCTTGGCGATTAAAAGGAATATCAAATTGATTGGAACGATGATAGTTAGCACGCGAATGCAAATATGTCATTAGCTTTTCTTTGGTCGAACGCTTGGACATGATCGTCAGTTTATTATTCAAAACAAGATTTTTAGATGCCAAAGAATTCAATAGATTGGATATCAATTGGGTATCGGTTTGATTGGCCAAGATTTCTTTGGGTTGGATAAACATGATATCGACTTCACTCACCGCTTCCACCGAGACGGGGTAGGCTCGAATATTGGCACATGCAAAGGTTTCACCAAACATTTGTGGTGGTCCCATTTGATCTACGATGGTTCGATTGCCATAAATATCATTACGAATGATACGAACACGTCCTTGCAGGATGATGCCCATTTTATTTGCATCATCACCTTCCATCACAATGGTTTCTCCTTTTTCATAGTGTTTCTTAAAAGCATGCACTTCATGCAACGTTTTTTCAATATTGGCTATATCGTGAAAGATATAGCATTGTTTCAATACAGCTACATCACTCATATGTCTTATTATAAGAAAAAACTGGATGGGTATCCAGTTTTAGTCTTCCAAATTATGGCTTTTTAAATTGTTCGAAAGATTGTAGTGTTTACCACCCCAATATGGACGTTTATTGACTTCTGCTTTTGGATTCAAGGTAACATCTTTCATGATCCATTTATAGAATTCATCAAATCCGGTTCGGTCGACGATATATCCATAATGTTCTTTGCCTTCAACTGCATTTGGATCGATATATTCTTCCACATAGGCATAGGCATTTTTGATCATCTTTAATAAAGATTCTTCATCACACCATTTGATAAAATCTTCCGCTAAACGTGGATTCTTCTTTCCGGTACGTCCTAATAAAACAACACGGAAATAGTGTTCTTTACTACGTGTCCACGCACGAGTTGGACAATAATGAACACAAACACCACAACCAATGCATTTGTCTGGATCACGGACCACTTTACCGTTTACCATTTTCAAAGCACCAACCGAACGTTTTTCACAATATTTGATACATTGTTTACAAGAAACACAACGATCTTTATTGTATTGAGGTTCCGTTTGTCCCATGATGCCCCAGTCATTTAAGCGCACATGCGCACAATCATTGGAACAACCGGTAAAGGCAATCTTTGTATGCAGATCATTTGGGAAAATCATGCGATCCACTTTTTGTGCCAAACCTTTGGTGTCATAACATCCAAAAGGACAGAGACGTGCACCAGGACAAGCTACGATATTACGCGTACCGGATGCATCGTATCCAGCTCCTCTTTGGGTTTGATTGACTTTGGTGTTATCGATGATCAATTGTAGTTCTTTATTGACTTTTTCCATATCACGCATAGAAATGGCAGGAATTTCAATACCTTGTCGATTGGTAAAGTTGATGGTGCCATTGCCATACGTATTTGCAATTTCAATGACGCGATTTAAGGATTCGGTATCTAACATACCACCAGGACAACGAACACGACAAGCTGCTTCACCACATACTTTTGAGACACGATAATTGTTCTTTTTTAATTTTTTTACATTAATATCAAGGGTTGTCATGGTACCTCCTAATCAATCATATTCTTGCTTTCCGTATAATTAAATACGGGACCATCCAAACAAACATAGGTACTACCAATGCGACAATGACCGCATTTTCCTAGACCACAGCACATCTTTCGTTCATTGGATACCCAAATATTTTCTTCTTTAAAGCCTTTTTCTAAGAATCCCATGATGGAAAAGCGCATCATTGGAGGTGGACCAACGACGATGGCTTTAGCCGTAGATACATCTTTTAAAGGAACTTCCGGAATGAATTTAGTAACTAGACCAATATTGCCAGTATATCCTTCTGGTGCACCATCAACTGTTAAACAAAGATCCAATTTTTCATCCCATCTTTTCAGATCGTCTCGAAATAACATGTCGTCAGGACTTTTAAAACCAACGATCACATGTTTATCTTTTGCATCTGCACTATTGGCAAGAGCATCAATGACACCACGTACTGGAGATACACCGGTACCACCCGCAACAACCAGGGTTTCGCCTTGACTAAATAGGTTTACATCAAAACCATTACCATATGGGCCACGCATAAAGAAATGATCACCAACATAGCGTTCAAATATTTCATTGGTAACACGTCCTACTTTACGAATGGTCAAATCTACATAGTTTGGTCCGATACCAGAAACGGAAATTGGTGCTTCACCGTATTTAGGAACCGAAACTTCAAAGAATTGGCCAGGTTTTACATCGCCTGTAAATGCCATGCGAAATGTATATTCTTTTTCTGTATGTTTGATAACAGTTAAGATTTCCGAAGGAAATGGTAAATAAGGATTATTCATTTTTTAGTTCCTCCACTGTCTTATTGAGTTTATTGATGGCGGCTGCCATAGAAATATATTCTGGACACACATCGGTGCATCGACCACAACCGACACACATATCATAGCCAAATCGTTGACGATGATCATAGACTTTATGTAAGACTTTAAAGCGCATACGCTCACCCTGATCTCTACGATATTGTCCACCACCAGCAACATTTGTGTAACCGTCAACCATACAGCTTGCACATACACGACGACGTTCACCTACTTTACCATTATCGGTATAGTAAATATCTTGCATGGTATAACATGTACATGTTGGACATACAAAATTACATCGACCACAACCAATGCAACGTGTCTTGTATTCATCCCACATATCGGATTTGTATATCGATAGTGGAATTTCATTTGGGATTGTCACATGTACATCATTTTCCGTTACATATTGTGGTGTGACATCTTTTTCTTGACTGGCATATTTTTTAAATACATTGTTAAATGTTTCATCTTTGACATCCGAATGAATATTTCCATCTATTATATCAAATGAGAAAACGTATCCATCTTTTGTTTGGTTGGATCCCATATCTACACAGAAACATTCTTGATAACTATGGGAACAACCCATCAATACAAAATGGACATGCTGACGCATCTGATCATAAAAATAGTCGCGTTCTTTTCCATTGTGTAGATAGATATCATCTTGACGTTTTAATGCATGCATATCGCAACTACGCAAGAAAACCAGTACATCTTTGACATCGCGATTGGCTTCTTTCACTTCATCTTCTGTAAAGAAAAATAATGTTTGTGAAAGTGGCGTTAGAATTTCTTTGAAGGCATAATCGGATTTTTTCTCCCATTTGATTTCTTTCACCGAAGATACAAAATCGTAACGTACGACATCGGTATCGGTATGGCGGCCTTCACCTACCTTGTTGACAGGTGCCCAGATTCGATAGGTCGATGATAATTCATCGAGCATCGCATCAAAGCTTTCCTGACTCATAATATAGCCCATGTTCACCCTCCATGACCTTTTTCAGTCTTTTCTATCTTCATTTTAATGGACAAAATAGAAATTGAGTGTTGCCATTGCAACGTTTATGTTAGTTTGATAAAATTTTCGCAAGAGGTGACAATCATGCATATCGAACCCTATATGGAACAGATCCGTCGATGTCATTTGTTTGATCATATTGCGACAGAAGATCTGATGCGAATGCTTTCTTGTATTGGCTGTAAAGTCATAACATATGCACCAAAGACATATATTTTAGATGAAGAAGACACCATTGAAGATGTAGGCGTTTTATTAAGTGGTCATATCAATATGGTTAGTGAAGATATCTATGGACATCGGACAACTTTAGTACGCATGGGACCCAATGAACTGTTTGGTGAAAGTTTTGCCTTATCTGGCTCCAAACGATCGACTGTTTCCTTTATGACCAATGAACCATGTATCGTTCTTTATATTCCGTTACAAAAAGTCTTACATATATGTTCAAATTCTTGTCCATTTCATCATCAATTGATTGAAAATATGTTCTATACATTATCTATGAAAAATCAACAATTGATAGAAAAATCAGCCATTATATCAAAACCAACCTTACAAGATAAAATCTGGACGTATTTAAATTTAGAAGCCGAACGCCAACAAAAGATATATTTTGAAATCCCTTTGAATCGCAATGAATTAGCGGATTATTTATGTGCCAATCAATCGGCACTAACACGGGAATTGAAACATATGAAAGAAAAAGGTTTGATTGATTTTGATAAGAATACTTTTCATTTATTTAAGCAGAGAAAACAATGAAGATTACCAATGCATTAACGATACCCAATCATTTGGGTATTTTAGTCTATGATGTAGATGTAAAAGAAAGTTCAAAAAGATTGCAAGAAGCCATGCATGCAGTCATGGCAAAATATGCGAATATGCAAACAAGTGATGTAGCTAAGATGCCTGCTATAGCGGCTACACGAAAAGCGTATTCGACATTAGGAAAGAGTCCTTCTCGTTATCGTAATGCTGCCGAGGCCATGATTCGTCGCATCGTAAAAAAACAAGGTTTGTATCAAATCAATAATGTCGTGGATCTGAACAACCTCATGTCGATTGATTCTGGTATTTCGATTGGATCGTATATTTTGGATTCGATTGAAGGTGATATTATCTATAAACAAGCGGATACCGATGCATACTATGCAGGCATTGGCAAAGACCAAATTCATATTGGTTCTTTACCTTGTCTCCATGATAGGAATGGTCCGTTTGGTAATCCGACCAGTGATAGTCAAAAAGCTATGGTTACAGAAGGACATCATCGAATCTTAACGGTCTTATATGGTTTTGGAGATACGATTTTACCACTTGATTCTTATGTAGATGCGTTACATACATATTGTGGAGCAACGAGGATTGAAACAAAGGAGCTAGTTGCATGTGCGGATGTTACTATTTAAGTAAAGAAGGCAAGGCCAATCTAGAACGACGATTTTCGTTTATTAGCTTGCATACCAAAACGGGTGACATCTTTCCTGGACAAGATGCATTAATAATCAAACCACAAGGAAAACAATTGATTTGTGTACCATGGCATTGGGGAAAGGATCGTATCATCAATGCCCGTATGGAAACAATTTTTACCAAGCCTACGTTTAAAGAAGCCATTTTAAAAAATCGATGTGTGATACCAGCTGATGCTTTTTATGAATGGGATGCTTTGAAACAAAAAGTGAAATTTGATAGTGATAAGATGTTGTATCTTGCTGGTATTTGTATACAAGATGATTTTGTGATCATTACCCAAGATGCCAATGAAGTGGTTTCACCCATTCATGATCGGATGCCAGTTTTGGTAGAGGATCTATCTGTATGGTTTTCCGATGATTTTCGAACGATTTTTTCAAGTCAATCAGTTGCATTACAATCACATCAGGCGTATTATCAAGAACGATTATTTTAGGAGGGATTTCTATGTTGATGCCAGAAGGTTTTGAATCTTTACCGGTTGCTTTGATTACGGGATATCTAGGTGCCGGAAAAACAACGTTATTGAATCATATTCTTGAAGATCCAAAAGGACATAAAGTAGCCGTTATCGTCAATGATATTGGGGAAGTTAATATTGATGCGGGATTAATTGAAAAAGGCGGAACGGTTCAACAAGTGGATGACAGTTTAGTTCCACTATCTAATGGATGTATTTGTTGTACATTAAAAAATGATTTGATTGATCAATTGGTCAATTTAGCGAAGATGGATCGTTTTGACTACATTATTATTGAGGCTAGTGGTATTTGTGAACCAATTCCTATTGCGCAAACGATCACGATGATGGAAGAAACGGCAGCAACTCGCGGTATTCCTGAAGTTTGTCATTTGGATAATTTGATTTCGGTTGTCGATGCCAATCGTTTAGCGTATGAATTTGATTGTGGATTGGATTTTGTTGAAAATAAAGACCAATATGAAGAAGAAGAGGATATTCGTTCTTTATTGATCCAACAAATGGAATTTGCGAATATCATTGTTTTAAATAAGGTGGAATTGGTCAATGAAGAGCAAAAAGCACAAATCAAAGCAATGATTCTTGCGTTAAATCCAGGTGCGAAGATCATTGAGGCTTCGTATGGAAAAGTTGATGTGAATGAAATGTTGGATACACATAACTTCAATTTTGAAGATGCCTATTATAACGAAGGCTGGGTCAAAGCGATGCAAGATGAAGATGATGACGACGAACATGAACATCATCACCACGATGAAGGTGAGCTTTTGGAATATGGCATTGAGACATTTGTCTATACTAGTCGAAAACCATTTATGATGGATGCGTTGGAACGCTACACCCAAGAATGGCCAGATTCGATCATTCGTGCCAAAGGGTATCTATGGTACAATGTAGATCCAAATTATTTGTATGTCTTTGAGCAAGCCGGAAATCAAGTTTCTACAGGACGAGATTCCATGTGGATTGCGGCTTGTGAACCAGAAATTCAGCAACGTGAATTTGAACGAGATCCAAGCCTGAAAGATATTTGGGATGAAAAATATGGCGATCGTGAAAATAAGATTGTGTTTATTGGTAAAGATATGGATAAACAAGCTATCATCGATGCGATGAATGCATGTCTAACAGATGAATTTGATGAACAACAATAACAAGGCGCAATGATATGACCCCTGTCAAGTAGACAGTGGAAATATCCAAAATAACTACCAAGCAGGGTCAATTGAATTTGGCCTTGCTTTTATTGTTGTGCTCGTTCCTGTTGTTTTGCTTTGTTCTTCTCAATCTTTTCCCAGAATCGTTCTATTCTTCTATTTGGTGCAATGGGATATTGTTCCGGTGTATTGGCAGCCAGTGCTTCCTGTCTTACCTGATACGCAGTCTTCCCATGAAAACGTTTCTGTGGGTATTTGTAGATATAGTATTCATATGTCCTGTAAATGATTTCTGCAGCTTCTTCATACGTATGTGCCTTGCCAAACAAAACTTTGGCCATATCTTTGATGAATCACTGAAAAGATTCTACTGGTCCGTTATCGATACAGTGACCAACTCATGACATGGATTGTGTTAGCCCGTCATCTTCAAGCATCTGGGAAAATACTTTACGTGTGTATTGAAATCCTCTGTCGCTGTGTAAAAGCGGAGTGGCACCTTGATTCAAAATGATGACCATGAAGTATGTATCATTGACCAATTGAATATCATTTCTTTTACTGACGACAACACCAACCGGATATCGATCATATAAATCAAGGATCGTGCTGATATATAATTTATCACCAACGTATTTCCATTCGGTTATATCGGTATCCCATTTCAGATTCGGTGCTTTGGCATTGAAATCCCGATCCAATACGTTATCCTTTGTTTCCTGTGATGTTGATTTCTTGTATGTAGAATGACGTTGGTCAATACGAAAATGAGATTCTATGCCATTGACTGCCATCGATTATACTTCGTATCACTATTATTATTGAGTGCATAGGTCATGTTTTGATAACCAAATAAACTGTTGTTTTCATCGGCAATGGCCTGTATACGTGGAAGGATCTCTGCATCTTCGATATCCACCCTGGATGATTTGCGATGGATCCATTTATAATAGGATGTCCTGGATATACCAGCTAATTGGCACAGATACTCTATGGAACATCGTTCATCAATGCTCGTTTCTTGAATCGATTCATAAATCTGTACTTTCATCTTACGCCGCAATGTTGGCTGAGCAATCTTCGGCGCATTCTCTATCGCCCCCCTCCCTGATTCGTTGAGTTTTTTTAAGAACTTGACCTCTATTTCTTTTCTTTTCAGTTCTTCTTTCGTTGTTTTCTTTCTGGCATATAGACCTCCGGATGGGGATCATAATCCCTCTGTTCCATATGGTTATTATACCGTTTGATCCATTGAATGATGACTGATCTACTGGAAATGTTGTACTTTGCCGCCAGCTCGTTTTGTGATAATCCATTCTGCATATAGTCCTGAACTACTTGTTCCTTAAATTTTTTTGAATACGATGAATGTTTTTCTTTCGGATTGAGAGCATCTGGCCCATTCGCTTTATAGAGATTCGTCCATTCACGTATTCTATCGTCACCACGTTTCCTCATATCTAATTCAAGTGCAATATCAGCTGCTGATTTCTTTCCGGATTGATAATCCAATACAGCTTGCAGCTTTTGTTCAAATGTATATTTTGCTTTTCGTCCCATAATAAAATCCCCTAAGGTAAGGCAGTACATTTTGTGTATTTGTACTGTCTACTTTTAGGGAATCATATCAATATGCCTGGCTTTTTTGATGGCACAAAAAAAGCCCTAAACAGAATTTAGGGCCAAACATTATTGAATGGATGCCAGTGCTTGATTGAGGTCATCGATGATATCATCGACATTTTCAATACCACAACTTAAACGAATCAAATCCGGTGTAACACCACAAGCAATCAATTCTTCATCACTTAATTGACGATGAGTAGAACTAGCAGGATGTAAAACACATGTATGTGCATCAGCAACATGGGTAGCAATCATTGCTACTTTTAAGTGTTTCATAAATTCTTCCGCTGCTTTACGGCCACCTTTTACACCAAAACTAATGACTCCACAAGAACCATTTGGCATATATTTTTTGGCTCGTTCATAATATTTGTTCGATTTTAATCCAGGATAATTGACCCAAGTAACCATTGGATGGTTTTCTAAGAATTCGGCAACTGTTTGGGCGTTTTGGCAATGACGTGGCATACGTACGGCTAAGGATTCCAATCCCATATTTAAATAGAAGGCATTTTGTGGGGATTGAATAGGTCCTAGATCGCGCATCAATTGAGCGGTTGCTTTAGTGATGTATGCACCACCTTGACCAAATTGTTCGGCATAGGTAATGCCATGATAGCTTTCATCCGGTGTCGTTAAGCCAGGGAATTTATCGACATGTGCCATCCAGTCAAAATGACCGGAATCTACGATACAGCCACCAACAGCGACATCATGACCATCCATATATTTGGTTGTGGAATGAGTTACGATGTCTGCACCCCATTCAAAAGGTCGGCAGTTGATAGGAGTCGCAAAGGTATTATCAATGATCAATGGAACTCCATGGGCATGAGCTGCTTTCGCAAAACGTTCAATGTCGAAAACAACCAAAGATGGATTGGCGATCGTTTCACCAAATACACATTTGGTGTTTGGCTTAAAAGCGGCTTCTAATTCTTCATCGGAGCAATCGGGTTCCACAAAGGTAAAATCAATACCCATTTTTCGCATGGTTACATTGAATAAGTTGAAAGATCCACCATAGATGGCTGAACTAGCGATGACATGATCACCGGCTGTCGCAATGTTGAATACAGCAAGGAAGGTGGCGGCTTGACCGGATGATGTTAACATGGCAGCGGATCCGCCTTCTAGATCACAAATCTTTGCGGCGACCATATCATTGGTTGGATTTTGTAGACGGGTATAGAAATATCCTTCGGCTTGTAAATCAAATAATTTTCCCATGTCTTCACTGGTATCGTATTTAAAAGTGGTGCTTTGAATGATAGGAATCATTCGGGATTCACCATTTTTTGGTTGATAACCAGATTGAATGCATTTTGTTTCTTGTTTCATGTTGAAAATCTCCCTTTTGAAAATAATTGTAGCACATTCCAAAGCAGTGTGTATTATTCAATCGTAGACCCAGCGACAAAACCCGTTGTCCAGGCAATTTGCAGATTGTAGCCACCGGTTTGACCATCTACATCAATGATTTCGCCCGCAAATTTTAAGTGTTTGATTTTTTTACTGGACATGGTTTTTCCATCGATGGCTTTTGTAGAAATGCCACCTTGGGTGATCATTGCTTGCGTGATGGGCCGTGATTGGATAAGCGTGAAAGGGAAAGCTTGTAGCTTTTCGACAAGACGATGCCGTTCTTTTTTCGTCAAATCATGCATCTTTTTTTTCGTATCGATCCCTGCTTGCATACAAACGACTTTCCATAAACGTTTAGGCAACAAGTTCATAGCCGACAAGACATCTTTATTGGGTGCCACATTCATCAAAAGTTTGTCGGTATCCACGGAAGGTAATAGATGCATTGTTAGTGTGGCAGGAAGTTCAATATAACTAGAGGCATTGATGATGGCGGGGCCACTTAAGCCAAAATGGGTAAAAAGGATCTCTCCTGTGTTTTTATAGTTTTTCTTCTTTTGTGCAATCGAAAATGCAACGGGAAGGGATATCCCTTGTAAATCATAGTGCTCTTTGGTTTCCAAACTAACGAGTCCACCACGAACAGGGGTTGTTGGAATACCGATTTCTTGTGCCATGGTAAATCCATCGCCACATGATCCTGTTTGAGGAAATGTCATACCTCCGGTTGCAAGGATGATGTTGTCACCATAGTAAGTTTGTTTTTTTGTTTTTATGCCAATGCATGTGTCGTCTTCCAAAAGCAGGTGTTGGACTGGTTCATTATAATGAATGGAAGTCGTATCCAACAAAGAGGATAGGGTATCAAGGATTGTTTGTGCTTTTTGACTTTTGGGAAACATTCGTCCACGATCTTCTTCAATCAAAGGACAATGGTGTTTTTCTAAAAAATGAATCATATCTTGATTGGAAAAGGTATGAAAGGCACTGTATAAAAACTTCGGGTTGGAAACAATATGAGAAAGAAAATCAGTAGAACGATTGGTTACGTTGCATCGTCCATGTCCTGTCAGTAATAGTTTTTTACCAAGTTGTGCATTTTTTTCGAAAATATGTACGTTATGATGATTTTTTTGGGCAGCGTAGGCAGCCATCATACCGGCTGGCCCACCACCAATGATCAGTACTGTAGCCATAATTTTAGTGTACTGATTTTTGGAATGTAGTACAATATGAAAAATAGAAATGAGGAAAGGGCAATGAAGAAAAGGACGATATGGACCGTAGTGGGCTTGGTTTTTTTATCCGCTGTGATCTATGGTATTCAGATTTTTGTTTTTAAAGATATCAAAACAACGGAATTCTATATCTTACAAGATCTCGCATTTGTACCGATTAGTTTTGCGATTACGACCATTGTTGTCGGGCAAATTATGGATGATCGACAAAAGGCAGAATCTGAACATAAGACTCGCATGTTGACGAGTACTTTTTTTACAGGTCTGGGTTCTCAATTATTTGAGGAAATCAGCAAAATAGCAACAATGGATATTTCACCCAATGATTTGTTGTGTGAAGATGAAAAAAAGATTCCGGAACAATTACGAAGAATTGAAGAAGAAAACATCCAGATTCAAATCAATAAGGAAGGGTTTGAAAATATCGAACAGTTGATTCAATCAGCAAAAATGGAATTAATGGAATTGGCAAGCAATCCTTTATTATTGGAACAAGAGTGTTTTACTCAGTTATTATGGGGCTTATTTCATTTATTGGATGAATTTCGATTGCGTGGTGTATATGATCAATTGAGTGAAGCCGATATTGCCCATTATAATTCCGACATTGAAAAAATGTTTCGTTTGTTGTTGAAAAATTGGGTAAAGAATTCTTATTTTGTACATTCAACCTATCCAAATTTCTATGGAGCAGTAAAAGAACGCATCACAAAGGGGGATTTCAATGAAACTAACTGAGTTATCCATTGGACAAATGGCCACCATTACGAGTGTTGGTGGAGAAGGTGCTTTACGGCAACATTTTCTTGATATGGGATTGATTCCTGGGGTGGATGTGTCATTGGTGAAATTTGCTCCGATGGGAGATCCGATGGAATTGCGCATTTCCACCTATACGTTAACGATTCGTTTAGCCGATGCAGAAAAGATTGAAATCAAAGATCCTCGACCTGCTAAAACAAGTGTGTATCGCCAACAAAAAGCGGAAAAGGATATTCCTCATCCTCGTTTGGGTGAACAATATGGTACGCATGATTATAAGGTGGAACATAAAGGGCATGAAGTCAATAAAGGAAAATTGACATTTGCGTTAGTGGGAAATCAAAACTGTGGAAAAACAACATTATTTAATCAATTAACAGGTTCGAATCAACATGTGGGTAATTTCCCAGGTGTTACGGTAGAAAGAAAGGTTGGATCCATCAAAGGACATCCACAAACCGAAGTGGTGGATCTTCCTGGTATTTATTCGTTATCACCGTACACCAATGAAGAAATTGTTTCCCGAAAATTTGTCTTGGAACAAAAGCCAACGGCTATTATCAATATCGTGGATGCAACCAATATCGAAAGAAACTTATATTTGACGATGCAGTTGTTGGAATTGGATGTGCCTGTAATCTTAGCTCTAAACATGATGGATGAAATGACAGGAAATGGTGGTTCGATTCGTATCAATGAAATGGAGCGTTGGTTACAAATTCCAGTCGTACCGATTTCAGCCGCTAAAAATCAAGGTATTGAAGAATTGATTGAACATGCCATACATATTGCTCGATACGATGAAAAACCGGCTCGGAAAGATTTTTGTGATCCCAATGATCACAATGGAGCAGTGCATCGTGCGATTCATGGCATCATGTCTTTGATTGAAGATCATGCCGAGTATGCCGGTATTCCTGTTCGATTTGCGGCCAGTAAGTTGATTGAGAATGATAAACTGGTGGAAGAAGCTCTAAATTTGACCGAAAATGAAAAAGAAATTGTTGAAAAGATCATTGTACAAATGGAAAGAGAGCGTGGCATGGATCGAGAAGCTGCCATGGCTGATATGCGTTTTTCGTTTATCGATAAACTCTGTCAGGCAACGGTTGTAACGCCGAGTGAAAGCAAGGAGCATAAGCGTTCTACTTCTTTGGATCGATTCTTTACAGGTAAATGGACAGCAATTCCTGCTTTTATTGGGGTCATGGGATTGGTGTTTTGGCTGACTTTTAATGTGATTGGTCTATTTTTTCAAAATCTTTTTGCTTCTGGTATTGATCATTTGACCCAAGGAATTGACTATTGGTTGACCGTGAATCATGTTTCGGCACCGGTTCATTCACTAATCGTGGATGCCATCTGTAATGGTGTTGGTACGGTTATAAGTTTTATACCCATTATCGTTGTTTTGTATTTCTTCTTGTCTTTGTTGGAAGATAGTGGCTATATGGCACGTGTTGCTTTTGTGATGGATAAGATCTTACGTAATTTTGGTCTATCTGGACGAAGCATCGTTCCGATGTTGATTGGTTTTGGATGTAGTGTACCAGCGATTCTTTCGGTACGTACCTTACCATCCGATCGAGATCGTAAAATTACCCAAATGTTGATTCCTTTTATGTCTTGCTCCGCAAAGATGCCCATTTACGCATTGTTTGTGCATTTGTTCTTTCCAACATATGGAGCACTAGTTATGATTGGCTTGTATGTATTGGGAATTGTCATTGCGATATTGATTGCCTTTTTTACCAAAAATCATGTTTTCCAAGGCGAGGCAGTTCCCTTTGTGATGGAGTTGCCAAACTATCGGATGCCTGGGGCAAAAAGTGTCTTGATGTTGATGTGGGATAAGGCGAAGGATTTCTTACAAAGAGCGTTTACCGTTATCTTTGTGGGTACGATCATTGTCTGGTTCTTACAGAATTTTAGTTTTTCTTTGCATATGGTCAATGATTCGAGTCAAAGTATTTTAGCGGCCGTTGCGGGTTTGATTGCGCCTTTATTTGCACCTCTCGGTTTTGGCAATTGGCGTATGGTTACGGCTTTGATTTCTGGTTTCTTAGCCAAAGAAAGTGTTGTATCGATGTTGACCGTTTTGTATGGCTCTACTCAGTTGATCCAACAATCGATTACGGGAGTAGCTGCTTTATCTTTCTTGGTGTTCTGCTTATTGTATACACCATGTATTGCAGCCATCGCCACGGTTAAAAATGAATCTGGAACGAAGAGTGCAGTAGGTATGGTGGCTTTTCAATGTGGTGTTGCCTGGATCGTAGCTTGGATCGTTTATCATATTTGTTTATTATTGATCTAAAAAAGAGAGTTTAATCAAAACTCTCTTTTTGCTTGATGATTGCAACAAATCCTAACAAAGCTATAACAGATAAAAACAAATAAGGTACAGAGGATTGGGAAGTACCGGTTTGTACACCATATGTAGATTGTTCATATGTATCTTTTGGTTGTATTGTATGCGATACCGTTGGGGAAGTTGGAACATTTGGTGTAACCGGTGTGATTTTTTGTTTATCTGTCATCGTAATCGTTAATGGTTCATACCGCACAAAACCAATGAGGTTCTGATAGTATGAATCATCGGTACGATAGAATTTCAACTGGATGCTGTTAGGTACGGCAAGATCACTGTCTACTAATAAATGGTAGATCATATAACTGCCATGGGAACCAGGTGTATCTGGAATATTGGTTATTTGACCATCGGTGTAATACCATACGGCCACTTGGGTGACTTTTCGGAAGGCAAGATTTGACATGTTATATGTCTTTTGGAGTCCTAAAGCATCCGAGCCATACCCATAATACAAAACGCGTTTCAAGTTTTCTTGAAATGCCTGCATATTGGTGATGTTGGTCGCAATATATTGTGTAAAAAGTTCACTCGTTGCATCGAGTTCCGTATACGTATTATCGTGTGGATACGTGCGATGTTCATTCAAACAGTAAACAATTTTTCCATCGGCAAGATCTTGATTGGTGGTACGAACACGGTAGGACCAATCTCCATGAACAACTGAATATTGATAGCCAATCAAACCGGTTCGATTTTCAAGCTGGGGAGCTGTGACAGTAAAGGTAATATCGTCACTTGTTTCATAGCCGGTTGGTGCTTGTTGTTCGTGTAGTGTATAAGTACCCGGTTCTAAACTTGTTTCATGGGTAGTTCCATCGGTTGTCCAAGCTTCTTTGACTTGGTTGTTTTGGTCAATGATTTGTAGATCAGCACCCGAAACTGGCTGATTGTTTTCATCTTGTTTTTGAATATTGACAGCACTGGTTTCGGTGTATGAATCAGGGCCAGTTTCTTCCGCATGGATCGTATATGCATATCTTTTACATAGAACAATGCTACAAACCAGAAACAGACCAATTTTCCATTTTTTACTTATTTTCATCTTCTCTCCTTTCTATTACACAATGTGTACATTTTTAGTGTAGTGTTTTCAAAATAAGTTCAAATGCTTTCGATAACTTACGTTTTATTTCGTTTAAATAATTATTCGCATGAAATATTAAAGATTTATTAGTCATGAATACAGGGAAAATCAAATCCTCTTGTGCACAAATGTTAGGGAATATGATAGAATAATGGCGAAATAAAAAAGGAGATATACTATGAAAATTTCACCACTTCAAATGGAACGATTGAAGTATCAACCTAAATTACCAGGTATGCTTCGTAATGGAATTGCTGAGATTTCAGTGAAAGAAGGAGAACCTACACAAAGTGTAGCGGATCAAGATAAGATTTCAGCTTTATTCCCTAACACGTATGGTAAAAAAGAAATCACTTTTGAAAAGGGTACAAATACAGCACCTGCTAAGAAGCAAGTCGTAGGTGTTATCCTGTCTGGTGGTCAAGCACCTGGTGGACATAATGTTGTTTGTGGTTTATATGATGCCTTAAAAGCTACAAATAAAGAAAATGTATTGTATGGATTCAAGGGTGGTCCTAGTGGATTGACAGATGACAAATATATCGTATTTGATGATGAATACATCGATCAATTCCGTAATACAGGTGGATTTGATATCATTGGTTCTGGTCGTACAAAATTAGAAACGGAAGAACAATTTGCGCAAGCTGCTGAAGTTTGTAAGAAACACGGTATCAATGCGATTGTCATGATTGGTGGCGATGACTCCAATACCAATGCGGCTGTTTTAGCTGAATATTTTGCTGCACATAATACAGGTGTTCAAGTTGTTGGTTGCCCTAAGACCATTGATGGTGACTTGAAAAATGAAGATATTGAATGTTCTTTTGGATTTGATACAGCTACAAAGACATATAGTGAATTAATTGGAAACATCGAACGTGATGCGAATTCAGCCAAGAAATATTGGCACTTCATCAAAGTCATGGGGCGTTCGGCTTCTCATGTTGCATTGGAATGTGCATTGGAAACACAACCAAACATTTGTTTGATTGGTGAAGAAGTGGCTGCTAAGAAGATGTCACTTTCTCAAATTGCTGATCAGATTGCCGATTCAGTAGCTGCTCGTGCTGCCAATGGTGATAACTTCGGTGTAGCGATTATTCCAGAAGGTATCGTTGAATTTGTTCCTGAATTCTCTGTATTGATTGCTGAAATCAATGAATTATTAGCTGGTGAAAAAGCTGACAAGTTTAATGCATTAGAAACTTGGACTGAAAAATATGAATTTATCAAGAATGGCTTGACAGCTGAATCATTTGCCGTATTTGATATTCTTCCAGAAGGTATTCAAAAACAATTATTCTTGGAACGTGATCCTCATGGTAACGTACAAGTTTCTTTGATTGAATCCGAACAATTGTTTGCTGAATTAGTCAAAGACAAATTGGAAGAAAGAAGAAAAGCGGGAACATATAATGGTAGCTTTAAGACACAACATCATTTCTTCGGATACGAAGGTCGTTGTGCATTCCCATCTAACTTTGATGCCGACTACTGCTACTCTTTGGGATACAATGCGTGCATGTTAATCCAATATGGATACAATGGTTATTTATCAAAGATTTCCAATTTATCAAAACCAGCTGAAGAATGGGTTGCTGGTGGTATGCCAATTACGAAGATGATGAATATGGAACGTCGTAATGGTAAAGATAAACCAGTTATCCGCAAGGCTTTAGTTGAATTGGATGGTAAGCCATTCACTTACTTTGCTTCTCATCGTGATGCATGGGCTGTTGAAACTGCATATACATATCCAGGTGCTATTCAGTATTATGGACCAAGTGATGTTTGTGATTTAACAACTCGTACATTAGCTTTGGAAAAAGGTGAATAAGAATACAAAGGGCATCCTCGATGCCCTTTTTTTAAGGAGAGAATATGGAAAAAATCGCAAGTTTTACGGTAAATCATTTAAAGTTATTACCCGGTATTTATGTATCGAGAAAAGATCGTGTAGGAAAGGAAATCGTTACAACTTTTGATATTCGCATGACGGCTCCCAATCGAGAACCCGTGATCAATACGGCTGAGATCCATACGATTGAACATTTAGGCGCTACTTTCTTACGTAATCATCCTGCATGGAAAGATAAAGTGATTTATTTTGGTCCGATGGGATGCCGTACGGGTTTCTATATGATTTTGGCCGGTGATTTGGAATCCAAAGATGTTGTAGATCTAGTAACGGAAATGTTCACTTTCATTTCTGAATATGAAGGAGAAGTTCCAGGTGCAGCTCCTAGAGATTGTGGAAACTATTTGGATATGAATTTGCCATTGGCGAAAATTGTGGCGAAACGATTCTTAGAAAACACCTTGAAAGACATAGATGAAACACATTTGATCTATCCAGAATAGAAAAAAGTTTCACCTTCATGAAAAATATTAAAATTTATTTAAAAAAATGAAAATATTGCAATTTTGTGATATCATAATCACAGATGATACAACATGGCTCTGTGGAGGATGGCAGGGCCAAATGATTTAGAAGGTGAGATTTATGTTTCGAGACTTGTTTTTTGATGGATTGAAACAAAATAGTGCCTGGGTATTGGAAGACGATAATGGAAATGAATATACGGTGTTTAAAGACCTAACGGTTGTTGCACCGGATAAGACGTACAAATGTAATTCCATCGATGAAGTTATGGCCATTCCGACAACATCCTCCAACCAAACAGTTGGCGACTTGATCGATCATTTACGTAGTTTGGATTTCAACCATGTATCGCAGAATACCCATCCTACTAGTCGATCCATCCAGGGATAATACCCAAATAATGATAAAAGACGGCATGCCGTCAATGCCATTAAGTTAAGAGATGACGAACCATCCAGATACTATTGTCTGGATGGT